>OLRD01000954.1_pt1 | contig 19687 bp, 18 predicted proteins | sample 1672051 | NCBI WGS metagenome assembly OLRD01 (sample SAMEA3136640, study PRJEB25190) | human gut metagenome | biome: human gut; feature: human-associated habitat; material: faeces | place: Austria | collected 2013 | reverse complement strand
CGGCATGCAGACTGTGCAGCACCTGCACTTCCACCTGCTGGGCAAAAAGCAGATGGGCTGGCCGCCCTTCCCGGCCCAGTGACCACGGCGGGAAAAGCCGCGGGACGGACACTGAAGGCGTCCGGGCACGGTGTGGGCCGCGCACGCGCTGCCGCGAGGGGTCCCGGCCACACCGGGGTGCGCCGCTCTAAAGCGGCGTGCGCGAAGGAAAGTTCTTTGCCAAGCTTTCTGACAAGAAAGCGGGAGAAAGGGAGGAATAGCAATGGGTGAAGTGTATAAGATCAACATAGCCGGGTGCGACAGGGAGCTTCCCATCTGCCCCATCGACGACCACATGGACATCGCGGGGTTTGTCATGTTCAGCGATGTGGAGATCACCGAGCGGGCCGCCCAGGCCCTGATGGAGAAGTGCCCCGAGCACGATGTGATCGTCACGGCGGAGAGCAAGGGCATCCCCCTGGCCTATGAGATGGCCCGCATTGGCTGCCGCAACTATGTGGTGGCCCGCAAGGGGATCAAAGCCTATATGGAGGACCCCATCCATGTGGAGGTGAAGTCCATCACCACCGACCATGTGCAGAAGCTGTACCTCTCCAAGGCGGACTGCGAGAACCTGAAGGGCAAGCGCATCCTCATTGTGGACGACGTGATCTCCACCGGAGAGAGCTTGGCCGCCATGGAAGAGCTGCTGCACGCCATTGGCGGCAAGGTGGTGGGCAAGGCCTGTGTGCTGGCGGAAGGCGACGCCAAGGACCGGACGGACATCATCTATCTGGAGCCCCTGCCCCTGTTCTTCAAGTAAGCGGTGGTCAGGCCCTTTGCCCTGCTGGGATTTTCCGCCTATGGGGCCTTGGCCCTCTGCGCGGCTTTGGGACCGGACGCTGCCCGGCCCCTGGGTTTCCTATGCCTGGGGTTGGCCTGCGCCATTGCCCTGGGACGGGCCGTGCTGGGCTTTTTCTGGGGGCGCCGGGGAATATGGACTGAGAATGAGCTTTCGGGGGAGACCCCGAGAGCTCTTTCTGCCTTTCGGAGCTTGTTTTGGGCGGCGGCAGCAATTGCTTTGGCGGGCGCTGCCTGCGTGCTCTACCTGTTGGCCTGGCAGCAGGCAGCCCCCTGGCAGGGACTGGATGGGGAAAAGCTGCAGGTTCGGGCCCAGGTGCTGGATTACCCGGAGGAGCGTTACCACCGCTACTACTACAAGCTCCGGGTGGAGGCCCTGGGGCAGGAGGAGGGCGCTTTAGAGGCGGTTGGGCCCTTCACCCTGCGGCTCTCCTCCACCATGCCCCTTGCCTGCGATCCCTATGACCGGGTGGAATGCCTGGTGACTTTCCGCGCCTTTGAGGAGGGAGGCGGCCTTTATTCCACCCGGAACGCCCGTCTGGCGGACGGCTTCCAGGCTGGGGCCTATCTCTCCCAGTACGGGGGCATCGCTGTGGAGAGGGACAGCGCGGTTTCCCCGGGGGAGATGCTGGTACAGCTGCGCCATCAGGTGGGCCGGGCCATGGACCGGCTGCTCCCCCGGCGGGAGGCTGGGCTTTTGCGGGCCATGGTGCTGGGGGACAGCGGCGGCGTTTCAGAGGAGGACATGAGCCGTTTCCGGCAGCTGGGAGTCTCCCATATTCTGGTGGTCTCCGGGCTGCACATGACCATCTTGGCCGGCTTTATGCAATTTTTGCTTTGCCGCTTCCCCATCCGCAAGGCGGTGCGCAACGCGCTGACAGCTTTGGTGCTGGTCCTGTTCCTGGCCCTCTCCGGGTTCCAGCCCTCCGCCTGCCGGGGCGCGGCCATGTATGGGGTGCTGCTGTTGGCGGACTCCACCGGGCGCCGGGCGGACAGCCTGAATTCCTTGGGCTTGGCGGTGCTGCTGGTGTGCCTGTTCGCTCCCTTTTCCGGCGGGGACCTGGGGTTTGCCCTGTCTGTGTTGGCAACGCTGGGCATTGTGGTCTTGTACCGGCCCGTTTACCAGGCGCTTGTGGGAAAGCGCCTGGCCGGGCTGGCCCGGCGGCTGTGGAAGCCGGTGGCCGCCTCCCTGGCAGTGACGGCAGCCGCCTTGCTGGGGACCTTTCCCGTACAGCTGGCGGTGTTTGGCGGGCTCCCCCTGCTGACGCCCTTGGCAAACCTGCTGTTGGTGTTCCCCAGCACATTGCTGCTGTACGCCTCCTTCTGCGGGGCATTCCTCTCCCTGCTGCCCGCTACCGCGCCGCTGGCCGCTCCCTTTGTCTGGGCGGCGGGGTGGCTGGCCCGGTTCCTGCTGGGGGCTGCCGGACTTCTTGCCCAATGGAAGGGGACCTTCCTGCCCCTCACCGGCGAAGTGGCTTTGGCGGTGGTGATCGGGCTGCTGCTCCTGTTGATGGCAGCGGGCCTGGTGGGGCAGGACCGGCCCCTCCGGGCGGTGCTGGGCGGATGCATGGCTGTTTTGGCGGTGTTTGGAGGCGTCTTCCAGGGTTGGCTTACCCAGGATACGGTGATATTCGCGGCGCCCGCCGCGGAGGAGAGCTCCTGCGTGGTGATGATCCAGGATGGGAAAGCCGCGGTGCTCTCCTTCGGCGGGTACCGGACAGGCGCAGTGGCGGAGCTCCTCCAGCGCTACAGGGTTACCCAGGTGGAGGCACTGTGCCTGCCGGACCGGGGCCCAGAAGCCCGAGAGGCGGCGGTGCAGGTGCTGGAGGAGTACGGAGCAAAGCAGCTGGTCCTGCCGGGGGACGCCTATGTGGGACGGGACCTGGAGCTGGCCCTGGGGGACGCGCTCCCCGTGTTTTTGGAAGGCGGGGACAGCGTTTCCCTTTGGGCGGGAGTCTCCGCCCAGGTTCTGCCCCAGTGGGAGGGGCTGCTGCTCTCCGTTCATGGGGTGGAGGTGCTGGTGGAATGGGGCCCTGGCCAGAGCCGAAACTGCGGCCTGCTGTTTACCAACCAGCCCCAGACCCGGGTAAATGCCCCATTGTCTGTTTGGCAGACCGATGGTATAATAGGTGAAAACGGCCAAGGCCTGGCTTTCTCCCCAAAGGGGGAGGGGGCGGTGTTGCCGGTGGAGGAGGGGTGCGCGGAGGTATCCGTCTCCCCGGAGGGGACCGTTTCCGTGAGAAGGGAGGGCTAACATGCCCACGGTGGAAGAAAGCGCGCTGCGCAAGCAGATGGCGGCTGGGGAGCTCTCCGGCCTGTTTGTGGTGGCGGGAGAGGAAAAGTACATGGTGGGGCGGCTCTCGAAGCAGCTTATCAAAAAAGCCGCAGGGGGGACCTTCCCAGAGTTCAACAACCAAGCCTTTACCAATGAGTCCTCCCTGGACGCCATCGGGGACGCCTCCCAGGCGTTGCCCTTTTTTGCGGAGCGCAAGTGCGTCTCTGTGTCCGATTTCGATGTGGAGTCCAAGAGCGCCGACGAACTGAACAAGCTCTATGAGCTGTGGGAGCTTTGCCCGGAAACCACGGCCCTGGTGTTCTGGTACCCCACCCTGGAGTTTGAGGGGAAGCGCTCCTCCAAGTGGAAAAAGTTCCTCAAGCAGGCGGAGGAGCGGGGCACCGTGGTGCTCTGCGGCAGGCGCAGCCGCACAGAGCTGCTGCGCTTTCTCGGCCGGGAGGCGGAAAAGTCCGGCTGCGTCCTGCCCAGGCCCAGCGGAGAGCGCCTGCTGGACTATGCGGGGGAGGACCTGACCGCCCTGAAAAGCGAGATGGACAAGCTCTGTGCCTACGCGCTGGCCACGGGGCAGGGGCAGTCGCCGGAGATCACCCGGGAGATGGTGGAGGACATGGTGCCCAAGTCCACAGAGACCACGGTGTTCCTGCTGGCCAACGCCCTGGTGGCGGGGGACTATGAAAAAGCCTACGGGCTGCTGGATGTGCTCTTTTATCAGAACGAGGGGCCCATTGCCATCCTGGGGGCGCTGGGGGCCAGCTATGTGGACATGTACCGGATGCGGGCCGCTTTGGAGAGCGGCCATCCCTATCAGGATGCCGCCCAGTACGGGGACTATAAGGGCCGGGATTTCCGCTTGCGCAATGCCCAGAAGAATGTCCGCAGCATCTCCCAGGGCGTGCTGCGCCAAAGCCTGCACCTGCTGCTGGAGGCCGACCTGGCCCTGAAGGGTTCCCGCCTGGAGGCCCGCATCATCCTGGATGAGCTCATTGCCAAGCTGCTGCTGGCCGCCCAGGAGGACCGGGCATGATCCGCGTGAAAGAGGCCATCGTGGTGGAGGGCAAATACGACAAGATCAAACTCTCTTCGCTGGTGGAGGGTGTTATCATAGAGGTGGGGGGCTTTGGCCTGTTCAAGGACCGGGAAAAGCTGGAGTACCTGCGGGCCCTGGCCAAGGCCCGGGGACTCATCGTCCTGACGGACAGCGACGGCGCCGGGTTCCTCATTCGCAGCAAGCTGTCCTCCTGCATCCCTCCCCAGCAGCTGAAGCACGCCTACATCCCAGATATCCTGGGGAAGGAGCGCCGGAAGGCCGCCCCCTCCAAGGAGGGGAAGCTGGGGGTGGAGGGCATGGAGCTTTCCGTGCTGCGCCAGGCCCTGGAGCGCGCCGGGGCCACCATCCAGGACGGCGGCGTTCCCCCTCCCCAGCGGGAACCCCTGACCAAGGGGGATTTCTATGAGCTGGGGCTGACTGGCCGCCCAGACAGCGCCGCCCGGCGGCAGGCGCTGCAAAAACGCCTGGGCCTGCCGGAGAGGCTCTCCGCCAATGGGCTGCTGCAGGCGCTGAACGCCCTGTACGGCCGGGAGGAGTTTTTGGCCTTGGAGCTTTGGAAGGAGGAAGAGTGAGATGGAGCGTTCCCAGCAGGCCCTGGGCCGGGCCCAGTTCCGCGCCAAGGGCAAGTGGTACCTGGCCCAGGAGGTGGACTCCCTCTTGGAAGAGCTCTCGGTGTGCCTGGAGGAGGACAGGCAGGATTGGGAAATCCAGGAAAAGAAGCTGCGGGAGGAGAGGGATTCTCTCCTTCAGGAAAAAGACCGCCTGGTCCAGGAGCTCCAGGAGGCCCGGGCCCGGCTGGCCCAGTGGGAGGAGACCTCGCAGGAGGCCCGCCAGCGCCGGGTGTGCCAAGAGCTGGAACGGGAGCGGGACAGCCTCATCGGGGATATCAAGGCCCTGCGGCGCTTTCGGGAGAGCTTCCGCCAGGCGGTGGAGGAGGACGCCCAAAGCCTGCTGCGCCGGGCAGAGTCCCTCCCCTCGGAAAGGCTGCTGTAGGGGGCTGGGCACGCAGGAAAATGACAGCACGCCTTTCTCCCCGCTGCGGGAGGAGTGGGCACAACAGGATGGAGAGACGGGGGAACGCCATGGATAGGGAACGGACGCAGAGCCGCATCGAGAGATTTTTAGACCTGTACAAACAGCTGGAGGACGAGCTGGAGGACAAGTACCGCAACGCGCGGAGGCATTACTCCAGCGTGGTGTTCGAGTTCATCCGGGATGAGGACAGCGCCCCGGTGCGGGACCAGCTGGAGACCTGCCGGGAGATCCGCAACCTGCTGACCCACAGCGCCAACCTGGGGGGAGAGCCCATTGTGGAGCCCTCGGCCCCGGTGGTGGCCGCCATGGAGGAGGTGCTGAATTTTGTCCGCAAGCCGCCCCTGGCCCTGGATTACGCCACCAAGTGGGACCAAGTGATGAAGGCCCACCTCCATCAAAAGGTGCTGCGGCTGATGGAGGTCATGGACAAAAACGGCTATTCCCACATTCCCGTTTTAAACGACGGGGAGTTCTGCGGTGTGTTCAGCGTGGGGTCTGTGTTCCAGTACATTCTGCGCACAGGGGGGAAAGGCATCAAGCCCGAGACTACGGTGGCCGAGCTGGGGCGCCATATCCAAGTGGACGCCCACATGGAAAATTACGATTTTGTCCCCAAGGACGCCACCTATCTCTCTGTGCGGCGGAAGTTTGAAAAGGTGCGGGGCAAAAACAAGCGGATTTCCGTGATTTTTATTACGGAAAACGGCAAGCCCGGCGAGCGGGTCCTGGGCATGCTCACTCCCTGGGACGTGCTAGGCGAACCCGATTGATGGATAACCGGCAAGCGGCCTCTGAGAATTCTCTTCAGGGGCCGTTTTTTGCGTGAGTTTTTTGAAAAAGCCTTTCTTTTTTTTGTGTATATGGTAGAATATAAATAGAAAGAGGTCTCCTATGTCTGAGAAAGGCGGTGATCCGATGTCTGTTTCAAAGGGAAAACGGGGATTCTTCGTGAAGCTGCTGTGCTTTGTCCTGGCCCTTGCGGCGGGCGGCGCTCTGGGGGTGGGCGGCACCCTCTTCTTCCAATGGCAGGCCCTTCCCCCGCCGGAGGAAATTTTTCCCTATTGGTATGAGCCGCCAGCCCCTGTGAGGGAGGAGAGCGGCGTCACTGTGACCCTCACAGAGGCCAACCGCAAACACACCGGGGCTGGGACCTTGGCCTATACGCTGAAAAACGACACGGAGCAGCCTCTCTCCTTTTCCGTGTCCATGCGGGCGCTGGACTACCTGTACCAAGGGGAGTACCACCGCATCTACCCCAGTCCCAACTCGGAAGGATCTTCCGGGGAGATCACGCTGGAGCCCGGCGAGGAGCTGCCGTTGTCCTTGAGATTTTACACCAGCGTGCTGTCCCGGCCCGGGACATACCGGCTGTATGTGGAATCTGGGGATGAGGTCACGTTCCGTGTGGGGCTCAACAGCGACGTGATGTTTTGAGAACGGGAAAGGCGGTGAGCGTGTGAACATCCCTACACGAGCGGGAAAAAAGGGGCTGGGGAAAGCCCTGGCCTGTTTGGTGTTGACAATGGCTGTGGGAGCGGCTTTAGGCGTGGGAGGCACGCTGTTCTATCTGGAGAAGACCAGCGCGGTCCCGGAAAAAGCCTTCGCCTACTGGTACGGCCTGCCCGATTCTGTGCCGGAGGACAACGGCGTCACCCTCATCCTGGAGGAGGTGCGCCGCGAACCGGACGGCTCCGGCTCCATCCAGTACACGCTGGAGAACCGGACGGATGAGGAGCTGTACTGGGTGGACGTCGACCCAGCTATTGACTACTTGGAGCAGGGGGAATCCCACCGGGTGTACCCCCTCCCGGTCCATACGATGGAGGGGCCTCCCGCCCCTTCCTTGCCGGCGGGGGAGTCGGTCTCCTTCACACTGGAGCTGGAGCCCTGTGTGCTGGCTCTGCCGGGCACTTACAGCTTGTATGTGGATTCCATCGGCCGGGCGGAATTTGAAGTGACCCAGAAGGGGGAGGCCTTGTTTTCTTCCCCGTAGCGCACCCCAAAGGGAAAACGGGCAGTGCCCATGTGATCCAGCAAACTACAAAAGGGAAGGAATAAGAAAAAGAGCGGTGTGAAAACCGCTCTTTTTTCGTATTGCTGGTTCAGCTGTTTTTCATAATGACGCTTTCCACGGCGTCTGCCACATGCTCGCAGGCGTCGGCGCATTTTTCCATGTAGATGTAAATTTCCCGCCAGCTGATGATCTCCAAGGGGTCGGTGCAGGTGGTGTGCAGGCGGCGCATGCTGTCGATGAACAGCTTGTCGGCCTGCTCCTCCATGGTGTTGATGTGGATGATGTATTCCCGCAGTTTCTTGGACTTGCGAAAGTCCGCGAATTCATCCAGCAGCAGCCGCAGCTCCTCGCAGCAGTTGATCAGCACCGCGCCCAGCTCGATGGCGTCCGGCCGGATGGACTGGATGTTGTTGCACCACAGCCGCAGCATCACGTCCTCGATCTTATCGGTGATTTCATCAATGCTTTGGCTCAGCAGCAGGATGTCCTCCCGCTCGATGGGGGTGATGAAGGCCCGGGCCAGCACGTTGGAGAGCTCGTGCTTTTTCTCATCGGCGGCGTGCTCCACCTGGTGCAGCCCGTCCAGCACGTCGTGCAGGCGCTGAGGGTCAAAGCTTTTCAGGGTGTCCTCCAAATAGTGGGCCGCCTGGCAGGCGCAGGCCACACATTCGCTGAAATTTTCATAGTAAAAGCTGTCCTGTTTTTTCGACATAATTTTGCTCCTTTATCCGGTATCGGGGGCTGCTCCAGAAGGGGGTCCCTTAGAACAGCACCATAAACAATTTTGCCATTACAAAGCTGATGAGCCCGCACCCAGGGAAAGTGAAAACCCAGGTGAGAACCATATCCTTTACCACGCCAAAGTTGATGGCGGAAAGCCGTTTGACAGCCCCCACGCCCATAATGGCGCTGGTCTTGGTGTGGGTGGTGGAGACAGGGATGCCGAACAGGCTGGAAAGCAGCAGGCACAGCGCCGCAGAGAGGTCGGCGGAAAAGCCCTGGTATTTCTCCAGCTTTACCATATCCATGCCCACAGCCTTGATAATCTTCTCGCCGCCCACACTGGTGCCAATGCCCATCACCGCGCTGCACAAAAGCATGAGCCACACAGGGATCAAAACGCCTTCCACGCTGTTCATGCCGTTGGAGAAGGCCACGCCCAAAAACAGCACGCCAATGAACTTTTGGCCGTCCTGGGCGCCGTGCATAAAGCTCATGGCCGCGGCGCCAAAAATTTCCGCCCCGGTAAAGAATCGATTGGTCCGGCGGCGGTCCATTCTGCGGCACAGCAGCGTCAGGCCCTTGCACACCAGCCAGCCGATGCAGAAGCCCAGGGCCAAACTGGCCACCAGGCCGTACAGCACCTTTACCCACTCTGACATATTGATGCCGCCTACGCCGTTTTGGATGGCGATGGCCGCGCCGGAAAGGCCGGCAATGAGGCTGTGGCTTTCACTGGTGGGAATGCCAAACATAGAGGCCACAACGCTGTACACCACAATAGAGAACAGGGCGGCGCACAGGGCAATGAGGGCCTCGTGGGTGTCCCCGCCGAAATCCACCATGTTGCTGATGGTAGAGGCCACCGAACTGTTGATGCGGGTCATCACCAGCACCCCTAAAAAGTTGAACGCGGCGCTGAGGAGAATGGCTGGCCGGGGGCGCATGCACCGGGTGGTGATGCAGGTGGCAATGGCGTTGGGCGCGTCTGTCCAGCCGTTGACGAAGATCACGCCCAAGGTTAGAAGCACTGTGATTAAAAGCACAGGGCTTTGGGCCATAGCGTTGATAAAGTACGAGAATGATACATCCATATGCTTTCCTTACCTACCTTCAAGTTTACCGGAAGGACGGGCCGCCCCGTGGAAAGGAACACGTGGGGGCCGTTTTTTTCCAGCAATACAAGAGTATCATCAAAACGGGGCAACGTCAATAAAAAGTGAAATTTTTGTAAAGAAAAAGTAAAGCACCGCCTTCCCCAGGGGATTTTTGGCGAAACGCGGCGCGGTGTTCCCTGTGCCGGATCGGAACGTAAACTTTTACTATATCCTGTTTTCTGCGTAAAATATATTCGTAATTAGCCCATGATTTTTGGAAATATAGTTCAAAAGATTGGCGGTTCTCCCTCTTTCCCTCCGTCGAAAATTCTGATATCATCTCCTCATTATTCTCGATAAAGGAGGAGCTATGATGGACCGTTTTTTCGACCTTGATTTCAGCCAGCTGGAGGATATCCCCGCCCATCTCTCCCGGTACACCACGCCCCAGACCACCGTCAGCGAAAAAGGAATGGTTTCCTTAAACAGCGTCATGCTGAAAACCGTGGGCAGCCAGCGGATGTTTCGGGCCCGGCTCAGCCCCAACGGCTACTGGCTGGTGCTGTACCGGCAGGGAGAGCCCAACCTGCGGTTTTCCGCCAAAAGCGGGCACGCTTCCCGCCCTGAGCTGGCGCAGCTGTTGCGGGAGAAGGGGTTCTCCCTGCCGGCGGCGTACACCATGGAGTGGTGCCAGGAAGAAGAGGCCTGGGTGGGCCGCTGCCAGGAAATGGCCCCTCCCCCTGCGCTGTCTCTGCTGGAACCCCCCAGCAAGCCCCAGAGGAAAACGAGAAGGAGGAGAAGCGCGTGAGGACCAAGTGCAAGCCCCTCTCCCTTTGGGAGCAGCACCAGATTGACCAGTTCGTCAACGCCATCCTGGAAAAGATGGACCTTTCCCAAACGGATGAAGAGCTGCGCCAGTGTGCCTGGGCCGCGTTCCTGTCCGTTTTCCGGGAGGACCCCCGCGCATTCTCCTTTCCCCATTCCTGCGGCTGGGCACGGGCCTACGCCCGCATCCAGCAGGAGGTGAACGCCGCCTGCAGGACCCGCGGCGCTTCCCGCTGGAAAGAAGTCTCCCTGGAGCGCCCGGTGAGCCCGGAGGTTCCGCTGCCCCTGGCCCAGCTGCTTCAGCAGCCCCACGGGGATTTTCAGGCCAGCGTGTGTTTTCACGAGTTTCTGTACCACCTGGAGCCGGACGCGTGGCACTTGGCCTACGGCATCATCCACGGCGGCACGCTGGAGGAGATGCGGCGCAGCCGCCTTTGGAGCTGTGAGCACGCCGGCCGCATCTATGAACATCTCCGCCAGGGGATGGAGGAATATGTAAAAAGCTGAAAAGGGCCGCGCTTTGAGCGATCAAAGCGCGGTCCTTTCTTGCCGGGAGGGGAGACCCCTGCCTATTTTCCCAAACCGGTCCCCGGCCGGGCGGAACCCTTTTCCTGTAAGAGCAGTGCCAGGACCACCGCCGCGAGCGCGCCGCTGAGCTTGGCCGCTATCAAAGGCGCCAGCATGGAGGGCTCCACGCTGAGTGCGAAGGCCATGTGGGCTGCCAGCAGGCTGGTGCCGCTGACAAGGAACGCCCCTGCCGCCACCTTCCCCCGGGGGTCCATGTCTTGGTACAGGGACAGGGTGGGCAGGGCGCTGACCAGCCCCACCAGCATACCTGTCAGGCTTTGGGGTTTCAGGCCCAAGCGCTCTCCCAGCCAGGCAAAGGGGCGCACCAGCAGGCGGCGCACCAGTTCCGCCATGGGCAGGCTGCCCAGCAGCACAATGCCAATGGAGGACACGGTGGCCATGGCGTCTTCCAGAGGGGCCATCCCCGGCAAAGGGCACCACCCTGTCATATATTCCACAGCCGCCAGCACCAGGCCAATGGTCACCAGCCAGCGGATGCCCTCCGAGAGCAGGATAAAGCCCTTGACCATTCGGTGGGGAAATTTCCACAGCCCCAGAAGGAGCAGCAGTGCAAGGGCAAAAATGGGCAGATTCTGGTGCAGGCAGACCAGCACCGGCAAGCCGCAGAGCAGGCCGCCCATCACCAGGCCCACGGGCATGGCGGACAGCCCCAGCATGATCCCCCGGGCAAAGAGGGGCCGGTCCCCCTTGGGGATCATTCCCATGCCCACAGGAATGGTGAACACCAGGGTGCACCCAAAGATGGAGGCTGCCACCAGTCCGGCGTAGCTGCCCAGCAGGGGGTCCTCCGCCAGCTCTTTGGCCAGCTGGTAGCCGCCCATGTCGATGGCCAAAAGGCTTCCGAACATGGCGGGGTCCACGCCGATAAGCCGGTACAGGGGGACGATGGCCTGCCCCAGCCACTGGGCCAGCACCGGCGTCAGGCAGATCATCCCCGCCATGGAGAGGGCCATGGAGCCCAGCAGCATGAAGCCCGTCTCGAACTTGTCCCCGAACCCCCACCGGTTGCCCCGCAGCCGGTCCACGCCTCCCAGCACAGCCCCGGCGGCCATGACGATCATCAGCACATCGTTCATAGAGCGCCTCTTATTGGAACGCCACGAAGTTCCGGCGCATGGTCTCCTCAATTTCCGGGATGGTGCGGGGCGTCTGGACAGAAAGGTTCTCGCAGCCGTCCGGGGTCACTAGGCAGTTGTCCTCCACCCGGAAGCCGATGCCCCACTCCTCGTGATAGATGCCGATGTCCACGCAGAACACCATGTTGGGGGCAATGACTTCCGGCGTCTCCACGGCGTCATGGACGTCAAAGCCCACATGGTGGGCGCCGCCGTGCCACATGTACTTGCCGATGTTCCCCACGTCGTCCAGCACCCCGGCGTCCTTTAAGAGCTGGGCGCAGTACCGGTGGGATTCCCCGTCCACGTCCTTCATGGGCATGCCGGGCTTGATGAGGGAGAACATGTGGTTGGAAGTCTCCAGGGCGATGTTGTACAGCAGGGCCTGGCGCTCATTGAACTTGCCGTTGCAGGGCCATCCCCGGGAGACATCGGTTATCACATAGTCGTGCCAGGCGCCCACATCGTTTAGGACCATGTCCCCGTCGTGGGCCTGGCCTTTGTAGGAGTAGTAGTGGATGCAGAAGTTGTTCTTCCCCGCGGAGATGATGGAGGGGAACCCGGGCCCCTGGGGCCCATACTGGCCGATGGCATAGTCGAACACCGCCTTGTACTGGTACTCGTACATGCCGGGCTTAGAGGCCTTCATCATGGAGGTGATGCCCGCGCAGGTGATCTCCTCGGCCTTGCGCATGGCCTCCAGCTCGCAGGGCTGCTTGAGGGTGCGCATGCGGCGGATGGGGGCGTTGGCGTTCTCCACCCGCAGGAAGGGGTAGTCGCTGGCCACCCGCCGGAGCAGCAGATGGGCGGGCTCGTCCCGGTCGGCAGGGGAGACCCGGTACAGGTCCAGGTACAGGTGCTGGTAGCTGCCGCTGGCGGCCAGCTTGTGCAGGTCGCTTTCAAAGTCCGCCGCATAGCCAATATGCTGGATGCCGGAGAGCTCCTGCACCTGGTCCGGCTTCAAACGCTCTCCGGTCCAGCGCTCTGCCAGCCAGTCAGGGGGGAGAATGTAAACCTTCTCCGTGACCTGGCCCTGGCCGTCCTTGCGGGCGATGAAGGCGGTCTCCTTCTGGTCCACCCCGGTAAGGTAGAGAAAGTTCCGGTTGGTGTAAAAGGGGTAGAACTCATCGTTTGTCTTGCGCACTTCTGTGCCGGAGAACAGCACCAGAAGAGAGCTCTCCTTCATTTGGGCGTAAAGCCTTGCCCGGTTGCCCTGAAAAAATTCCTTGGTCATGGTTCCTCCTGTTCCGCCGCGCCGGAGAATGAACGGGCGCAGGCTTTTCTCTGGTTTTCGCTGTGTACGATTGTATTCCACGTCCAGGCAAAATGCAAGGGGGTGATAGGGCAAGCCGCAGCTGCACAACAAAAAACCCTGGCAAAGCCAGGGAAAGCTATCGCGGAGATGGGCAGATGGCGGAGCCATCCTCCACAATTTCCGAATGAACCAACGTCAAGCTGCCGTTTTTCTCTTTCCGGAACGTGTTCTCCTCATAGTAGAGCAGGCAGTGAAGGTGCCCCTTGGAAAAACTTGGCACAGCGTAATAAAGGCGGTTGACCAGAAAATCTTTATCTTCAAACATGTCCACGTTCACAAGGGGCACCGGCGGAAATTCCCGCTGGTCCGGGGGCAGGGACATCTCCCGTCTATGTTTTTGACAACGCCCGGTGTCTTCCATGAAACTCCCTCCTTGGCTGCCGCTGGTTTGCTGTGTTGGGGAAATTCCTAGACCAAGAAGCGTGCTCTCTTCCGGCGAAAGGGAGGATCTGATGCGGCGGTGGATGGAATGGCTCCTGAAGCAGCGAATCTGCTGGTATTGTAGCATGAATAAAAGGCGCTGTTGGGCGAAAAATGTCGAAATGCCCACAATTTCCTTGGACGCGGCTGTTCCGGCAGGGCTTTTCCGGTGGAGAGCCGCCGGATGAGGCGGCAAACCCAGCTTGCTCTCGCCGCGGGGACGTGATACAATAGTATTTATCATCATTAGCCGCAAGGGTTGCTCTGAGAAAGGAAGGCGATCTCCGATTTACCGCGTTGCGATATGTGAAGATGAAGCGCCCATTCGGGAGACGCTTTTACAGATGTGCCGGGAGCTGCTTTCCCAGCTGGCGCCGGAGCATCAGGTGGAGGCGTTTGCCTCTGCCGGAGAGCTGGCGCGGGCTTTGGCAGACGGCGCCCCGTTTGACCTGCTCTGCCTGGACATCCTGATGGAGGGCCAAAACGGCATGGAATTTGCCCAGAAGCTGCGGGAGGAAAACGAGCGCATCAGCATCCTCTTCATCACGGGCAGCAGTCAATATCTAAAGGACGGCTATTCTGTCCGGCCCATCCAATACCTGTTCAAGCCCGTCCAGCGGGAGGAGCTGGAGGATGCCCTGCGAACGGACCTGCGCCTGCACCACCGGCCCCGCACCTTGACGCTGCGTACCGGCAACAAGACCACGGTGCTCCCCATTCAGGATATCCTCTATTTGGAGAGCCAGAACCACTGGGTTGTGGTCCACATGAGGGAGGGCCAGCAGACCTTCCGCAGCAGCCTGTCGGAAGTGGAGCGGCTGCTGCCCCCGAATCAATTCTGCCGCAGCCACAACAGCTATCTGGTGAACATGGCCTGGGTGGCGCAGACCGGCCGGAGAGAGCTTCTTTTGCAGGATGGCTCTCAGGTCTCGGTCAGCCGGGGGTATTATGAATCCATGCAGCGCCAGTTTGTCCGCTTTCTAAACTTGAAATAAAGCCATCCCGATGAGCGTTCCCGCCTTTCGGGGTGGCCTTTCCTGTTTTACAGCCCTTCCGGCCCCGGCCGGGAGGGCTGTGCTTTTCAGGCTTTAAGGGCTGTCTGTACCGTAAAACGGCCCTCCTCCCAGCTCACATCCAGCACGCTGTGGTATTTTTCCGCCACGGCCCGCATCTGGGACAATCCAAAGCCATGGCCCTCCTCCCGCTTGGTGGAGAGCAGCCGCCCCTTCTCATCCCGCTTCAATGCGCCGCTAAAGGTGTTCTCACACTGGATGGCCAAAAACCCTGGGATAGGGTGAGCTTGCACCAGACTTCTTTGGGCTCCGCCTGGCTGGCGGCCTCCAAGGCGTTGTCCAGCATGTTGAGCAAAAGGGCGCACAGGTCCTCCTCGCGGATTTCCACCTCTGCCGGAATGGACGCCTGGGCATGGAATGCCACCCTCATGGCCGCGGCTTTGGCGGCGCTGTTCTGCAGGATGGCGTTGATGGCGAAGTGCTGGGTGTAGGTTTTGGGGGACAGGTGGTCCAAAGTCCCCTCCAGCTCAGAGAGCCTGGCGCCCAAGGCGTCCAGTTTCTTTTCCCCCAGCATCAGGCGCAGCGCTGTAACCTGGTTTTTCCACTCGTGGCGCATCAGGTCTGTGCGTTGGTTCTGCTCTAAGATGTTCTGATAGCTCTCCACAGCCAGCTGCTGCCGCACCTGCAGGGCCCTTGTCTCGGCCTGAAGCTGCCCCAGGGCCCGGACCAGCCCCAGCACGGAAAGGGTGGAACTGGCCAGAACCAGATACCGGGTGGCCCAGGTGAGCAGTTCCATGTACATGCCCTGCGAGACCTGTCTTCCCACCTCCCGCAGATACTACTACGCAGGGAGCGTCTCCGAAGGGGCTACAACTGAATACCGGTTGGTGGTGAGCAAAGGCAGCCCGCCCGCCTCTTCCATGGTGTACGACGGAAGCAGCGTGGCTTTGACTCTGCAGAGCCGTACAGCAGCAACCGCCAATGGCGGCACCGTGACTGCTCCCAGTGATCCATGGCGGGATGTTACAGGCGATGTCTCCTACACCGTCCTCAACTTGAGCGGCAGTGATGAGGATGCGGCCGCGATAGAGGGCAGTGCCTATTATCGGCCCCAGGCAGCGGGGACCTACCGCTTTACCGCCTCTCTTGGGGGAGTCCAAGTGGCCACGGCCCAGCTGGAAGTGACCCGGGCTGAGATTACCATTGCCCCCGCTTGGGAGGGGATGGAGGACGAAACCGTCCCCGCGGAACTGGACGATATCCAATTGACCGCAAGCGGCGGATTTTTAGAGGAGGACCAAGCTCTTTTGGAGCGGGCCATTGTAATCCAATGCGGCTTGTATGGAAGCGATGGGGCCATCCGGGATGTGGGCGGCGTGTACGATGTGACTCTCAGCTATAAGAGCGATGGGGAGGGAGCCGCCGCGGCAGCGGAGCTTCAGAGCAAGTACAACATCACCCTGGAAAGCGGGGAGATTACCTACCTAAGCCATTCCGCGGTCGTCAACTATTCCGCTGGGGAAAACGGAACGCTGCAGGCCCAGTATGTGGAGAATTCCGAGTACGGATTTGTCAGCGGGGCCTCCATTCCCGTGGGCTATGGGCTCCGCTTTGTTGCCACGCCTGCCGTTGGCTTCCAGTTTGCGGAGTGGACCGTGACCCTGAACGGAACGGCCGTTGCATGGGAGGATGAGGCGCTCCAAGGCATTGTGACCTTTACCAAGACAGAGAGCGCCGCCATCCTGCGCGTTTCCAGCCTGGAGGCGTTGATCCAAGCGGTCCAAGGGGAGAGCGAGGCCTCCGGTGAAGACGCGGCCCCTGTTTTGCAGGTGCAGGCCGCCTTTACCAGCCAGAACCGCACAGTGACTTTTTCTGTGGAAACGCCGTCTTACGGCGCCATCACCGCCCAGCAGGACGGCCAGAGCCTGAACAGCGGCGTGTCCGTGGCCCATGGCAGCTCCGTGACCTTTACCGCCACGCCCAACGAGGGGTATGTGGTAGAGAGCTGGGCTGTCAACGGCCGGGTGGAACAGAACCCAGACGGCACAAATTACACGGGAACCACCCTGGAGCGGGAGATCACCGAGGACACCGAGGTCAAAGTGACGTTCACAGCCGAAGAGCAGTACGCTGTTTCCTATGAGGTTGTGGATGAAAGCGGCCAGCCCGTTTCGGGTGTGGCTGTCACTGCGGAAGGATTGACGGATGGCAAGGCAACCAAGGGCGGCAATGTGGCCTTTGAGGCCCAGCCCTCTGTGGGCGTGGTCATTCAGAGATGGGAAGTGAAGCGCGGCGAAGGAGAATGGGAGACGGTCTCCGCCAGCGCCAACCGCTACACCCTGTACAACGTGCAGGCGGATACAAACGTCCGCATTGTGGCCAGCGGCGGCTCCAACCGTTACACGCTGACCTTTGGCGTGGTGGACGATACTGGTTCCCCTGTGACCGGCGGCACCTTGACAGCCACGTCCAATGGCGTCACGTTGGAAACCGGAAAGGAATACCCCTCTTACACGAATGTGGACTTCACCTTTACAGAGGCTGAAGCCTATGAAGTGGTGGAATGGAAGGTCAACACAGATACGGTGCGGGAGGGCCGCGGCCAGCTCACCTACACCCTGGAGAACCCCTCTGCGGACACCACCGTCAACGTGGTGGTGCGGGAGAAGCCCTCTGTCACCGTTAATGAAGTTTCAAACGGCAATGTTGATGTGACGTACACCTTGGACGGCGAAACCGTTCAACCCTCTGAGAACGGCTATGTGTACACCGGCACCGGCATTTCCGTCACGCTGGCGCCCGCTACCGGCTATGTGGTGGATACAGGCGCAATGGGTGTGGGGGATTTGGCCTACACGGACGGTTCCGGTACCACCACTGACAACAGGACCTATACCCTTGACAATGTACAGAGCGATGTGACGATCGATCCCGTTTGGGAACAGCTTGCCGCCTACACCGTCGGTTACTATGTAGTGGACACCATTGGGGATGGCTCTGGCACGCATGGCGCCTTGTCCGCCTCTGTGGAGCGGAAGGGCATGGATAGCTATGAGAACAGCGAGTTTGTCAGTGGAAACACTGTCTACGATGGCTCCACCGCCACCTTTACCGCCAGCCCGGATAATGGCTATATCGTGCAGGAGTGGCAGGTCGATGGCGAGGTGCAGGCAGGCAACACCAGCAACACGCTGACCCTGAGCGCGTCCGAATTGACGGCTGATACAACCGTTACTGTCCAGTTCCGCGAGATCGGCGACAAGGTCACCATCTCTGCGGGAGAAAATGGTGAAATCACCAGCGCCATCGCAGGCGGTGTGGACCAGATTGACAACATGGAAACCGGTTTTACCCTGGACGAAGGCGCGTCTGTAACCATCACCGCGCAGCCCGAGACGGGGTATGAAGTGACTTCTTGGAGCGTCAATGGCGAGAGAATCGAAAATACGCAAGGGCAGAACACCTTCACCTACACGTCGCAGAGCGCAAATACCGGCGCGGCCATCTCTGTGGAGTTCCAGCAAGTGACCTATGCGGTCTCTTGGAGCGCTGCCGGGGGCACTGTCACGGCCGATGGTTACACCGGCACCAGCGCCGATATCCGGGGCGGCACCGAGGTGAGCTTCACAGCCGAGCCTGCTTACGGCTATGAGCTCACCGGATGGACCGTAAACGGCGAACCCCAGAATGGAGAAAGCGATGAAACCTTCACCTGGACCGTTCCCAACGGCCAGGCTGCGGACCCTGCCGTCTCAAGCTATCAAATCGAGGCGCTCTTTGAGCTGGTGGATACGGATTACACTCTGACCTATACGGTTGCTGGTTCCGGCGGCACGATCTCTGTGCCCGGCGGCGAAAATGGGAGCGTTACCGTGTCCCATGGCGGCAGTATCACCTTCACCGCCGCGCCGGACCAGTACTACCACGTCAATGAATGGATGGTGGACGGCGAGCCCGTTACCGAAGGCGTCAGCGCGGATAGGACTACCCTGACCTTGACCAATGTAACAGCGGCCCATACAATTGCCGTCTCCTTCACCGGCGCCGTGCGCTATGATGTGAATTATGCTGTGGAAGGCTTCGGTGGTACTGTTTCGGCAACGGCAAACGGCGAGAGCATCGCCAGTGACACCACTGTGCAGGTGCTGGGCGGCAGCAAGCTGGTCTTCACCGCCGCTCCAGAGGAGGGGTACATGGTGGCCCAGTGGACGGTGAACGGAGAGGAAGTTACTCGGGGCAACATGGCAGCCTACGGCATGACCAGCCCCTACCAGAACACCCTGACGGTAGAGAACCTGACCAGCGCTCTAACTGTACGCGTTTTCTTCGAGGTGTATAATGGCTACCTCATTCCCGAAAACGGCGCCGGCTACACCATTACCGACGTGGTGCGTACTCCCGGCGAGACCTACGAGGGTGCACCTACGAACGAGATCCGAAAAGGCGGCGACGTGACCTTTACCGTTGGGCTGAACGTGGAAGGCGGCTACGCCAACTTTAGCAAGCTGGTCATCAACGGCTATGACTGCCTGGAACAAACCGGGACTGCTGCTGGCTGTGACTCCGTCACCGCCACCCGCAACAGCGACGGCAGCTACACCGTGACCATCCAGAACGTGAGAGGCAATATCGATGCGGACATCGAGGCCCACCAGTTGGTGATTGACGAAGGCTTAGAGGACTATGATATTCCCGACAGCCTAAAAAATCTGGGAATTAATTCTCCGGAAATAATCCAAACCCATCTGAGCACGGCCATCACTGGCAGCTATGACGGCATCACCTACATGGACATCGCCCTGATGTATTGGGACGGCAGCCAGTGGGTGGTCGTCACCCAAATGCCCGAAGGTGGCGTGGATGTGGTCGTTCCGTATGATACGATCAATGAAGAAGCCACTTCCAACGACACCTTTACTGTGGCTCACATGCTGACCACAGGCGAAAATGCTGGTCGGGTGGACATTATCGAGGACGTGCGCAAGGAATCCGACGGCCTGCACTTCCATGTGGACAGCCTGTCGCCCTTTGCCATCAGCTGGACCAAATATGAGGCGCCGGTAACTCCCGGCGGCGGTGGAGGCACCCCCTCCGAACCCGAAGAGCCCACCTGGCCCTTCACGGACGTGACGGGAGGGGACGAGTGGTTCTATGATGCCGTGGCCTATGTGTACGAGAACGGCATCATGGCCGGTACCAGCGACACTACCTTTGAGCCTGGCATGCTGCTTGACCGCGCTATGGCTGCCCAGTTGTTCTACAACCTGGAAGGCAAGCCCGCTGTGACCGGTGACTCCGCCTTTACGGACGTGACCTCCGGCCACTGGGCCGTGGACGCCATTACCTGGGCCGCTCAGAACG
>OLRD01000943.1_pt1 | contig 20013 bp, 17 predicted proteins | sample 1672051 | NCBI WGS metagenome assembly OLRD01 (sample SAMEA3136640, study PRJEB25190) | human gut metagenome | biome: human gut; feature: human-associated habitat; material: faeces | place: Austria | collected 2013 | reverse complement strand
CTTGCCGATGCGCACGTTCTCGTGATCGGTGTTGCCCACGGTGCCGATGGTGGCCTTGGCGTTGAGCGGCAGCTTGCGCATCTCGCCGGAGGGGAGACGCACCTGCGCGAAGCCGTTTTCCTTACCCATCAGCTGGGCGCTCATGCCGGCGGAGCGAACCATCTGGCCGCCGCGGCCGGGCTTAATTTCGAGGTTGTGGATCAGGGTACCAACGGGGATGTTCTGCAGCGGCAGCGCGTTGCCGTGCTTGATGTCCGCGTTCTCGGAGGAGATCACGGTGTCGCCCACGTTCAGCCCCAGAGGCGCCAGGATGTAGCGCTTCTCGCCGTCCACGTAATGCAGCAGCGCGATGAAGGCGCTACGGTTGGGATCGTACTCAATGGCCGCAACCTTGGCGGGAACTTCCAGCTTGTTGCGCTTGAAGTCGATCACGCGATACTTGATCTTGTTGCCACCGCCCTGATGGCGAACGGTAATTTTGCCCTGCTTGTTCCGGCCGGCGTTCTTCTTGAGGTACTCGCAAAGGCTCTTTTCGGGAGTCTTCTTGGTGATTTCCTCGTAGGTCAGCACCGACATAAAGCGCCGGGCGGGCGAAGTCGGCTTGTAAACTCGAATAGCCATGGTTCTTTGTCCTCCCCTGCTTTACTGGGCCATGCCCTCGAAGAATTTGATCGGCTTGGAATCCTTCTTCAGGGTTACATAGGCCTTCTTGACTTCCGGCGTGCGGCCGGAGAATTTGCCCTGGCGCTTGATCTTGCCCAGGGTGCGGACGGTGTTGACCTTCTCGACCTTCACGCCGTCCTCGGCGAAGATGCTCTCCAGCGCCAGCTTGATCTCGGTCTTGTTGGCGCCAACGGCCACCTCAAAGATGTAGCGCTTGTCGCCGATGCCCTCGTAAGCCTTCTCGGTGAGGACGGGGCGCAGGATGATATCGTGCGGATCCTTCATTAGGCGTACACCTCCTCGACGGACTGGGTCGCGGCCTTGGTGAGGATCACCTTGCCGGCGTTGAGAATGTCGTACACATTCAGGGTGTTGACATAAGCGGTCTTGGCCTCGGCCAGGTTGCTGGTGGCGCGGACGACGTTCTCGTCACGCTCAGGCAGCACGACCAGGGCCTTCTTGGTGGCGCCCAGCTTCTTGAGGGTTTCGGCCATGAGCTTGGTCTTGGCTTCCTTCAGCTTCAGCTCGTCCACGATCATGATCTCGCCAGCCTGGAGCTTGGAGGTCAGGGCGGACTTGAAGGCAGCGCGGCGCACCTTCTTGGGCACGGCGATGACATAATCCCGGGGCTTGGGAGCGAAGACCACGCCGCCGTGGGTGAACTGGGGAGCGCGGTTGCCATGGTGGCGGGCATTACCGGTGCCCTTCTGGCGGTAGATCTTCCGGCCGCCGCCGCGCACCTCGGTGCGGGTTTTGGCGCTCTGGGTGCCCTGGCGCTTGTTGGCCAGGATGGAGCGGACGACCAGATGCATGGCGGCAACGTTGATCTCAGCGGCAAAGATATCGTCGCTCAGCTCAATCTCGCCAATGGCCGCGCCTTCCATATTATAAAGAGCAGTCTTAGGCATGCTGTTTGTTCCTCCTTACACAGGCTCAGGCCTTGCACGAATTGCGGACGATGAGCAGGCCGCCGTTGGGGCCGGGCACGGCACCCTTTACCAGCAGCAGGTTGCGCTCCGCGTCCACCTGCACGATCTCCAGGTTCTGGATGGTCACGCGATCCACGCCGTAGTGGCCGGCCATGTGCTTGTTCTTGAACACACGGGAAGGATCGGAGTTGGCGCTCAGGGAGCCCACGCCACGGTGATACTTGGAGCCGTGCGCCATGGGGCCGGTGTGCTGGTTCCAGCGCTGAATGGCGCCGGTGAAGCCGTGGCCCTTGCTGGTGCCGGTGATGTCAATCTTGTCGCCCGCGGCGAACTGGTCGGCCTTGAGCTCGTCGCCCACGTTGTAGCCGGAGCAGTCGTCAAAGCGGAACTCGCGCAGGGTGCGCATGGGGGCCACGCCCGCCTTCTTGAAGTGACCGGCCTCGGGCTTGTTCAGCAGCTTCTTGGCACGGTTCTCCGTCAGCGCGCCGAAGCCCACCTGAACGGCCTCGTAGCCGTCGGTTTCCACAGTCTTCTTCTGCACCACGGTGCAGGGGCCCGCTTCAATCACGGTGACCGGAACGAGACGGCCGTCTTCAGTGAAGACCTGCGTCATGCCGATCTTTTTGCCCACGATCGCTTTCTTCATGTTTTCGTTCCTCCTGCTTCTTCTTTTTACAGCTTGAGTTCGATTTCGACACCAGCAGGAAGTTCGAGCTTCATCATGGCGTCCACCGTCTTCGGGTTGGGGTTGTTGATGTCGATGAGGCGCTTGTGGGTGCGGCGCTCAAACTGTTCGCGGCTGTCCTTGTCCTTGTGAGGAGCGCGAAGGATGGTGACGATCTCCTTCTCCGTGGGGAGCGGGATCGGGCCGGATACCCGTGCGCCGGTCCGCTTGGCAGTCTCCACAATCCGCTCCGCAGACCGATCGATCAGGTTGTGCTCGTAGCTCTTGAGCTTGATACGGATTTTCTGGGTGGCCATTGATTTACCTCCTTGATCGTTCTCGTATGCGCCGTCGCGGTGCCCACTGCAGGTGCAGGCCCCGCCCGCGCTATCGAGTCCGTCGCCCGATTTTCGGGCTGGTCCATGGTAATTACCCGCCTGGCCTGGCGGCAACTTACCACTTCATCCCTAAACAGACAACGCTCATATTATACAGACTTCTCGAGGAAATTGCAATACGTTTTTCACCCTTTTTGAGAAATTTTTTTCGTTTTTTTCATTCTTTCCTTTCCCGCAACGCGCGGTAACTGGCTGTTTTCCTCCCAATGGGTCTAAACACGATTCCGGGTGTATCCATCTTTTGCGGGTTTTCCACGGTTTTCCGGGGAAAAAATTTTTTTCTTTTTGTACCATGTCTGGAAACATAGTTGTATCAAGGCATTGGCGCATATTTTCTGCACACCCGATCGTGTGTGTCCAGTCAGTATTTTCCTTTTTTTCCCCCGGGGCACTGTACAGCGGGCCGATTCCACCGGCGGTAAGCAGGGGTTTTTGCAAATGCCGTTTTCATATAGGAAGTTTTTGCGGGCTGCACAAGCGTGTTGCAAGGCCGGCTTGCGGGTTGATGAAAACCTGGCTGTTTTTCCAGGGTATTCGTCGGCCTGAACCATGTTTTTTCGTCTTTTTTCGCAGGAAATCCCTTGCATATTTCCTTCCCCGTGTGCTATCCTACTCTTGGATGCGTAACAGATGCAAATTTTTCCGATCCGGCAGACATTTGCCACGCAAAACCGTTTCTGTTTATGAACACAATCAATACCTGGAGGATGCTTCATGAAACGTGTTTTGATATTATTTTTGTTGACGCTGGTGCTGGGGCTGAGCGTTTCTCCCGCCGTTGCGGAGGAAGTGTTCAGCCTCTCCGAGGCGGTCTTTGCCTCCCCCAACGTGTGGGACGCTTCCTACCGCGCGGCCAATTTGACCACCTCCGCCTCCTATGTAAATTTCTCCTGCACACTCCCCTACGAAGGCGCCGTTTCCCTCTCCATTGCCCAGGAGGCCACCGGCACCCTGGTATACTCCCGGGACTACGGCGTCGTCAGCGGGACCTTTCGCTCCGAGGATATTAATTTGAAGCTGGAGAGCAGCACCACCTCCTATCAGGTGCAGCTGAACTGTGGCGAGCAGTCCTATTGCTTCCCCATTGACCGCGTCATGGCCCGCCTGGAGGGGAATGCCGCCTGCTCTGCGGGGTATCCCCTCTCCTCCATCAACGGCCGGGACGTCTGGCAGACGGTGACCCTGCTTGACCTGAACGCCATGGAAGGGTCCTCCGCCACCTATGATCTGTACGCCAGCAACCGCTATGTGCTGGGCAGCGTCGCCTTCTCGGTATCCGGGGGCGCGGTATGCGCCAGTGTGTCCCTGAACCCCAACGCCGATGTGAGCGTGGACAGCGCCACGGTCTACGTGGCCTCCACCGCCCTGGAGGCCTCCACCCTGGGCAAAAAGGGCTGCACCGCTGCCAGCGGCGGATTGGACAGCTACATCTCCGGCAGCGGCACAGGCCTGGCCGCCGTGTATGTAAAGCTCAGCGTTTCCTTCCAGCCCGATGGCCTGCCCGAGGGCATTTCTCCCGTATGGAGCGGTCAGGAAGAGCTGTGGCAGCGCATGCTGCAGGAAACCACCTCCGAAGCCGTGGGCTGATGACAGCGTAAGGAGGCAGGCTTCCATGGATGATCTGACGATTTCCGCCATGCAGCAGATGCAGGCGGAGCTCCAGGAAAAATACTTCGACCGCTGGGGCGGGCTATCCCCAGCGCAGGGGCGCAGCCATCTGCTGTGGCTCCTGGCCGAGGCCGGGGAGGCGGCGCAGATCATCAAGAAGGAGGGCGACCGGCCCATCCTGGATTGTCCCGAAACCCGTGCCCATTTCGTGGAGGAGCTCTGCGACGTATATATGTACCTGGCCAGCACGGCCATGTGCTATGGCATTACGCCCCAGGAGCTCGCCCACACTTTTGTGGAAAAGCACCGGCGCAATATGCAGCGCTGGTGACGGTCCCTCCGTGAGGCTTGTGGCCGCCGCGCATTCGCGGCGGTTTTCTTGCGTTTTTGCAGGCTTCATGGGGGGCAAAAAATTTTCGAAAAAATTTGCTTTACCCCCTTGCATTCCGTCCATGGTTGTGCTATATTATGTCCATCACTCCACTACGGTAAAGCGATAAAGAACAAAAGCGATCGCACGGTACCTTCCCCGAAAAAATAATGTATGAAAAGTGAGGGACAAAAAATGAAAAAGCTGCTTGCGATGGTCCTGGCCCTGATGATGGTATTCTCCCTGACCGCCCTGGCCTCCGCCGAGGAAAGTGACATGGCCTACATTAAGGACAAGGGCAAGCTCACCATCGGCATCACCCTCTTTGCTCCCATGAATTATTATGAAGGCGACACCCTGGTAGGCTTTGATACCGAGCTGGCCACCGCCGTGGCGGAAAAGCTGGGCCTGGAAGTGGAATTCATCGAGATCAACTGGGACTCCAAGGAGATTGAGCTGAACTCCAAGAACATCGACTGCCTGTGGAACGGCATGTGCATCACCCCCGAGCGCAAGGAGAACATGGCCGTTTCCGATCCCTACCTGTATAACACCCAGGCCATGGTCATGAAGGCCGACCAGGCGGAAGCCATCCTCGCGGACGTGAGCGGCAAGGTGGTTGTAGCCGAGGCCGGCTCCACCGGTGAGCAGAAGCTCCAGGGCATCATCGAGGATGACGAGACCGTGGAAGTTTCCGCCAAGGAATACTTTGCCAACAGCACCTACATCGCTGTGGACTCCATGGCCAAGGCGCTGATGGAAGTCAAGGCCGGCACCGCGGACATCGCCCTGGTGGACAGCGTGTGCGCCCTGGGCATGGTTCGTCCGGAAAGTGACTACGCCGACCTGGTGGTGGATCTGAGCAACAACTTCGGCCTGCAGGAATACGGCATCGCCTTCCGTAAGGGCAGCGACATGGTGGAAGCGGTGAACGCCGCCATCGCCGAGCTCACCGAGGATGGCACCGTGGCGGAGATCGCCGAGCGCTATGGCCTGACCGATTCCCTTATCAAGTAAGCAATCCCGCAATTCACCACATACTCCGCGCCTTTACGGCCGGATGCAGGGGAGGCGGCCGCGTGAAAGCGCCGTCTCCCCAACAATACGTTATCTGCGAGGTGCCTTATGTCTGACGTCCTGGATTCCCTGGTTGGCGGTTTCTGGCTGAACCTGCAAATATTCGTGATGACCCTGCTTATGGCCCTGCCCCTGGGCCTGGTGATCACCTTCGGTTCCATGACCAAGTTCCGCCCCCTGCGCTATCTGACCCGGGTGTTCGTGTGGATCATCCGCGGCACGCCGCTGATGCTTCAGCTGTTCGTGGTGATGTACATGCCCGGGCTGGTGTTCGGCATTCCCATGAAATCCCGGATGACCGCGGTGCTCATCGCTTTCGTGATCAACTACGCGGCTTATTTCTCCGAGATCTACCGGGGCGGCATCGAGTCCATCCCCAAGGGACAGTACGAGGCCGGCCAGGTGCTGGGCATGACCAGGAGCCAGGTATTCTTCCGGGTGGTGCTTTTGCAGGTGGTCAAGCGTATCACCCCGCCCATGAGCAACGAGGTCATCACCCTGGTGAAGGACACGGCCCTGGCCCGGGTGGTCTCCGTGGCGGAGATCATCATGTGCGCCGAGCGCTACACCAAGCAGGGCCTCATCTGGCCGCTGTTCTCCACGGGACTCTTCTTCCTGCTGTTCAACGGCGTGCTGACGCTGCTGTTCGGCTATTTCGAGAAGAAGATGGACTATTTCAAGGGCTGAGGAGGACGCAGACATGGCAGTACTGACAGTAGAAGGCATTCAAAAGAGTTTCAGCGGCGTGGATGTGCTGCGGGACATCAGCTTTTCCCTGGAAAAGGGGGAAGCCCTGGCCATTATCGGTTCCTCCGGCAGCGGGAAAACCACGCTCCTGCGTTTCCTGAACTTTCTGGAAACCCCGGACAAGGGCGTCATCCGCGTGGGCGACCAGGTGATTTTCGACGCGGAGGATCCCCGCTCCCGTTCGGAGCAGGAGATCCGCCAGCAGCGGCTGCACTTCGGGCTGGTGTTCCAGTCCTTCAACCTGTTCCCCCAGTATACGGTGCTGGAAAACGTGACCCTGGCCGGCCGGCTGCTGGCCAAGGAACGGCCGGACTTCAAGTCCCGCAAGGCCGCCATTTATCGAGAAATCGAAGAGAACGGCAAGGCACTGCTGGACAGCGTGGGCCTTTCGGCCAAGCTGAACGCTTACCCCCACCAGCTTTCCGGCGGCCAGCAGCAGCGGGTGGCCATCGCCCGCGCCCTGGCCCTGCGCCCGGATATCCTCTGCTTTGACGAGCCCACCTCCGCCCTGGACCCGGAGCTCACCGGCGAGGTGCTCAACGTAATTCGCGGCCTGGCCCAGCGGAACACCACCATGGTCATCGTCACCCACGAGATGCAGTTTGCCCGGCAGGTGGCGGACAACGTGATGTTCATGGATGGCGGCGTTATTGTGGAATACGGCCCCCCGGAAGAGGTCATCGGCAATCCCAAGCAGGAGCGCACCCGGCACTTCCTGGAGCGTTACGCCCAGCAGTAAAGCATCGCATCTACAAAACCCGGCAGCGCCTGATGCGCCGCCGGGTTTCCGTACGCAGACGACACTTTCATTTGAAGGAGGCATCCCCGCCATGGCAGCATGGGAAGAACTCAAAGCGCAATACCGCGCCTTTCAGGCCCGCGGACTCACCCTGGATATGTCCCGGGGAAAGCCCGCCCCCGAGCAGCTGGCGCTCTCCGCGCCCATTCTGGCGGGGGCGGACATGGACTACACCTGCGAGGATGGTTCCGACGCCCGCAACTATAACCATCCCCTGGGCATTCCCGAGATGCGCCGGCTCTTTGGGGAAATGCTGGGCGTTGCGCCGGAACAGGTGATCGTGGGCGGGAACTCCTCCCTGAATCTGCTCTCGGATGTGTTCACCCGGTGCATGCTCCTGGGGCCGCTGCCGGGGGATACCCCCTGGGCGCAGCTGCCCAGGGTGAAATTCATCTGCCCCACCCCGGGGTATGACTGGCACTTCCATATGCTGGAGAGCTATGGTGTGGAGCTGCTGCCCGTGCCCACCCTGGCCGACGGCCCGGACATGGATCAGGTGGAAGCCCTGGCCCGGGACCCCGCGGTGAAGGGGCTGATCTGCGTGCCCATGTACGGCAATCCCTCCGGTGTCACCTTCAGCGACCAGGTGGTGGCCCGCCTGGCACGCATGGAGGCCGCCCCGGATTTCCGCATCTTCTGGGACAACGCCTACTGCGTCCACCACCTGTACCCGGAGGCCCCCGACCGCCTCGCCAATATCTTTGACGCCTGCGACCGTGCCGGAAACCCGGACCGCCCCGTGGCCTTTACCTCCTTTTCAAAAATCACCTGGCCCGGCGGCGGCGTGGCCGCCATGGCTGCCAGTCCCCGCAATATCGCCCGGCAAGCCGCCATCATGACCTATCAGCAGGTGTGCCACGACAAGATGAACCAGCTGCGCCATGCCCGCTTTTTCCCGGACCTGGCCGCCGTGCAGGCCCACATGGCCCGGCAGGCGGAGCTGCTGCGCCCCAAGTTCCAGCTGGTGCTGGATGCCCTGGAACGGGACTTGACAGGGATTGCCACCTGGAGCCGCCCCCGGGGCGGGTACTTCATCTGCTTCCGGGCGCCCCGCGGATGCGCCGCGCGCATTGTGGAGCTGTGCGCCCAGGCGGGCGTAACCCTGACCCCCGCGGGCGCGGCCTTCCCCGGCGGCGTCGACCCGGAGGACAGCGTCATCCGCATTGCGCCCAGCTATCCCCCCCTGACGGAGCTGGCCCAGGTCATGGAGCTTTTCCCCGTGGCGGTAAAGCTGGCCGCCCTGGAAGCCGGGTACCATCTGCCAGATTGACCCGGCCGCGGTTTGCCAGGTCTTACCCTTGAGATCTTCCGGGGAACATGCTACAATGATTTGAAAGTGTATGCTGCGTAAAGGCATACGGTTCTGTCAAGGAGGTTCCCATGGAAAACCGCATTTTTGATGCCATCATCATCGGTGCCGGCCCCGCCGGTATCTTTACTGCGTTGGAATTGACCCACCTGAAGCCGGAAAGCAAGGTTCTCATCGTGGACATGGGCCGTGCCATTGCTCATCGCACCTGCCCGGCCCGTACCACAGGCAAGTGCGTCCACTGCGACCCCTGCGGCATTGTCCACGGCTGGGCGGGAGCAGGGGCCTTCTCCGACGGCAAGCTCTCCCTTTCTGATGAGGTGGGCGGCCATATCAGCGAATACCTGGGCCACCCAAAGGCGCAGGAGCTGATCCATCAGGCCGACGAGCTGTACCTGCGCTTTGGCGCGCCCAAGGAAGTCCACGGCCTGGACGACAAAAAGGTGGAAGAAATCGCCTACGAAGCCAGCCGCTACAATATCCGCCTGGTGCCCTGCCCTGTGCGGCACCTGGGCACGGAGTACGCCGGCAGCGTGCTGGCCGCCATGCACGATTACCTCACCACCCAGACCCACACCACCTTTGCCGAGCTGACCACCGCCACGGACATCCTGGTAGAGGACGGCCGGGTCACCGGTGTGCGCCTGTCCCCCCGCAAGGGCGAGCCCTGGGTGGCGAAATCCGCCCATGTGATCGCCGCCCCCGGCCGCGGCGGCGCGGAGTGGCTCACCAACCAGGCGGAAAAGCTGGGCCTACGCACCCAGAACAACGAGGTGGACATCGGCGTGCGGGTGGAGGTGCCCAACGCCATCATGGATCACCTGACCAAGTACCTCTACGAGGCCAAGCTGATCTATTACTCCGACACCTATGAAAACAAGGTGCGCACCTTCTGCATGAATCCCGGCGGCGTGGTCAGCGAGGAGCACTACGAGTCCGGCCTGGCGGTGGTCAACGGCCACAGCTATGGCGACCCTGCCCGGCGCACCGGCAATACCAACTTTGCCCTGCTGGTATCCACCCGCTTCACGGAGCCCTTCAACCAGCCCATCGAATACGGCCAGTACATCGCCCGGCTGGGGAATATGCTCACCGGCGGGCCCATCATGGTGCAGCGCCTGGGCGACCTGCTCCAGGGGCGCCGCACCTCCTGGGAGCGCCTGGCCAAGTCCACCACCATCCCCACCCTGCAAACCGCCGTGCCCGGGGACCTGTCCTTTGTGCTGCCGCCCCGTCACCTGACCAGCATTGTGGAAGCGCTGAAGGCCTTTGACCACCTGGCTCCCGGCCTGTACAGCAAGAATACCCTGCTCTATGGGGTAGAAGTGAAGTTCTACTCCAGCAAGGTATTGGTGGACCGCCGCTTTATGACGCCCATTGAGGGCCTGTACGCCATCGGCGATGGCGCGGGCATCACCCGCGGATTGATGCAGGCCAGCGCCACAGGCATCGCCGTGGCACAGGATATCGCCTCCCTGTAAACCGTTTGCTTCCAGGCTGCGCCACCCCGGTGGTAGCGTAGCCTTTTTTTGTGGAAATGCCAGCATTTCTCATGTATACAGTACAAAGGAAGTACTTGCACCCACCCCGATGATATGGTACAGTGAACCATGCCGGAAATGGCCGGACATTATCCTATTGGAGCGTGCCAAAGATGCCGAACTTTTCCCTTTCAGATACCGTATTTGAGCAGGCCGCGCAGGCTTATCCGACCCCCTTTCACCTCTATGACGAGGGGGGCATCCGCCGCACGGCCCGGGCGCTGAACCAGGCCTTTGCCTGGTGCCCGGACTTCAAGGAATATTTTGCCGTAAAGGCCTTGCCCAACCCCGCCATTCTGCGCATTCTGCGCCAGGAGGGCTGCGGCGTGGACTGCTCCAGCGCCACCGAGCTGACCCTGGCCCAGGCCTGTGGCTTCCACGGCACGGAGATTATGTTCTCCGCCAACGCCATGCCCCCCGAGGAGTTTACCCAGGCCCGGGCCCTGGACGCCTATATCAACCTGGACGACATTACCCATATCGACCTGCTGCGGGATCACGGCGGCATCCCCTCCTGTGTGTGCTGCCGTTACAACCCCGGCGGGGATTTCACCATCGGCAATACCATCATGGGCAATCCCGGGGACGCCAAGTACGGCTTCACCTATGCCCAGCTGGAGGAGGGGCTGGCCCGGCTGAAGGAACTGGGCGTGAAGTCCTTCGGGCTGCATGCGTTCCTGTCCAGCAACACCATCGACAATGCCTATTACCCCACCCTGGCGGAGCTGCTCTTTGATGCCGGACGCCGGCTCATGGACAAGGTGGGCCTGCCCCTGGCCTTCATCAACCTTTCCGGCGGTGTGGGCATCCCCTACCGTCCGGAACAGCCAGCCCCGGACATCGCCGCCATTGGCGAAGGGGTACGCCTGGCCTATGAAAAGATCTTCACGGCCAACGGCATTCAGGGTGTCGCCATCAAGACGGAGCTGGGCCGCTACATGACCGGCCCCCACGGCTGGCTGGTCACCCATGCCACCAGCCACAAGGATACCTACAAGCACTACATCGGCCTGGACGCCTGCGCGGCCAACCTCATGCGCCCGGCCATGTACGGGGCCTACCACCACATTACCGTGGTGGGCAAGGGCGACGCCCCCTGCGATCACCGCTACGACGTCACCGGCAGTCTGTGTGAAAACAACGACAAGTTTGCCATCGACCGGATGCTGCCCAAGATTGACATGGGCGATATTGTGGTCATCCACGACACCGGCGCCCACGGCTTCTCCATGGGCTACAACTACAATGGCCGCCTGCGCTCCGCGGAGGTACTCTACCGGGAGGACGGTACCTTCCAGCTCATCCGCCGGGCAGAAACCCCCCGGGACTATTTTGCCACCCTGGATATTGACCCCTGCGCCAAGCAGCTGGGACTGTAACCCACACAAAAGCACCCCGGACGCGAACACGTCCGGGGTGTATTTTTGTTTATAGGACGCCCGCTACCGTACAAGGCGCCGCTTTGTCTCATTTTCCGGCTTCACGGCCCTTTTCCAGGGCCTCGTCCATGAGCCGCTGGAGCAGGGCGGGATTCGCCTTGCCCCCGGATAGCCCCATGGCCGCGCCCATGAGGGCCTTGGCCAGGTTTGTCTTACCCTTGTAGTAGCCCGCCACCAGGTCGGGATGCTCCGCCATGGCCTGCTCCGCGTAGGTACGCAGGAGCGCCGGGTCGTTGAGCTGGCGCAGGCCGGCGGCCTCCACCCAGGCGTCGGGGTCCTGATCCTGTTCCCACAGGGCGGCCACAGCCCGCTTGGCTACGCCGGCGCTGATGTCCCCCTGCTCCACCATGTCCGCCAGGCGGCCCAGGTGCGCCGGGGCCAGGGGAATGGCGGTGCTCTCCGGGGGCAGCAGGCGGAACACCTCCGTGAGCATCAGGTTGGCCAGGGTCTTGGGGGCGGCGGTGCTCTCGCAGGCGGCCTCGAAGTACTCGGCCAGGGCCTTTTCGCTCACCAGCTGCTCGGCGGCGTAGGCGGTAAGGCCATAGTCGGCCATGTAGCGCGCCTTGCGCTGGTCGGGCAGCACGGGCAGCTCCTGGCGCCAGGCGGCCAGGGTGTCCTCCCCGGTGACGATGGGGGCCAGGTCCGGGTCGGGAAAATAGCGGTAGTCGTTGGCGTTTTCCTTGCGGCGCATGGCGCTGGTCTTGCCGGTCTGCTGGTCAAAGCGGCGGGTCTCCTGGACGATGGTCTCCCCGCGCTCCACGGCCTCCACCTGGCGGCGGTATTCCTCCTCAATGGCCCGCTGCACGGACTGGAAGGAGTTCAGGTTCTTCATCTCCGTGCGGGTACCAAAGGGCTGGCCCGGCTTGTGGATGGAAAGGTTCACGTCGCAGCGCAGGGAGCCTTCGTTCATCTTGCAGTCGCTGATGCCCGTGTAGGCAATCACCGCCCGGAGCTTTTGCAGGTAGGCCACCGCCTCCTGGGGCGTGCGGATGTCCGGCTCGGAGACGATCTCAATGAGGGGCACGCCGCAGCGGTTGCAGTCGATGAGAGTGCCCTGCTCGGGGTCGTGGATGAGCTTGCCCGCGTCCTCCTCGATGTGGATGCGGGTGATGCCGATGCGCTTCTCCCCCTCCGGCGTTTCCACCATCAGGTGGCCGTCCACACACAGGGGCAGGTCGTATTGGCTGATCTGGTATGCCTTGGGCAGGTCGGGGTAGAAGTAGTTCTTCCGGTCCTGCTTGGAATAGCGGGCGATGGTGCAGCCCGTGGCCAGCCCGGCCAGCACCGCGTAGTGCACCACCTGCTTGTTCAATACCGGCAGCGTGCCGGGAAAGCCCATGCACACCGGGCAGCACTGGGTGTTGGGCGGCGCGCCGAAGTCCGTCTTGCAGGAGCAGAAAATCTTGGTTTTGGTCTTCAGCTCCACGTGAACCTCCAGGCCGATGACCATTTCGTAGCCCTTGAGGGTTTTCCATGGGGTGGCCATATCACTCCGCCTCCTTTTTCACATAGCCCGCGGCGCGCTCCAGCACGGCGCCGATGCGGTAGAGCAGGGGCTCGGAAAACACCTTGCCCATGAGCTGCGCCCCCACAGGGAGGCCCGCTTCGTCCGTGCCGCAGGGCAGGGACAGGGCCGGGATGCCCGCGATGTTCACCGGCACGGTGTAGATGTCCCCCAGGTACATCTCCAGGGGAGACGCGGTCTTTTCCCCCAGCTTGTAGGCGGTGGTGGGGGCCACGGGGCCCAGCAGCGCGTCGCACTGCTCCAGTACCCGCTCCATGTCCCGGATCACCAGGGTGCGCACCTGCAGGGCCTTTTTGTAGTAGGCGTCGAAGTAGCCCGCGCTCAGGGTGTAGGTGCCCAGGAGAATCCGCCGCTTTACCTCCGGGCCGAAGCCCTCGCTGCGGCTTTTCAGGTACAGCTCCTCCAGATCCTGGTACTCCGCGGCGCGGTGGCCGTAGCGCACGCCGTCAAAACGGGCCAGGTTGGAGGAAGCCTCCGCGCTGGAGATCACGTAATAGGCCGGCAGGGCGTAATCCAGGGAGGGAATGCTCACCTCCGTCACCGTGGCGCCTTCCTTTTCCAGGAGCTTGGCGGCGCGCAGCACCTGCTTTTTCACCGCGGGGGCCAGGCCCTTGCCAAAGAATTCCTTGGGCAGGCCGATGCGCAGGCCCTTGACCCCGGCGTTCAGCTCCCGGCCCATGGGGATGTAGCCCCGCTTCACCGAGGTGGAGTCCCGCCGGTCATAGCCCGCCAGGGCGTCCAGCACCAGGGCGTTGTCCGCCACGGTGCGGGTCATGGGGCCGATCTGGTCCAGGGAGGAGGCGAAGGCCACCAGGCCGTAGCGGCTCACGGAGCCGTAGGTGGGCTTCATGCCCACCACCCCGCAGAAGGCCGCGGGCTGGCGGATGGACCCGCCGGTGTCGCTGCCCAGGGCGAAGGGCGCTTCCCCCGCCGCCACGCAGGCGGCGCTTCCCCCGGAGGAACCCCCGGGCACCCGGCTGGTATCCCGGGGATTGCGGGTCACATGGAAGGCGGAGTTCTCCGTGGTGGAGCCCATGGCGAACTCGTCCAGGTTGGTCTTGCCCAGCAGGGGGCACCAGCGCAGCTTTTCATAGGCGGTGGCGTCGTAGGGGGGGGTGAAATCCTCCAGCATTTTGGAGGCGCAGGTGGTGGGCAGGCCCTGCACGCAGATGTTGTCCTTCACCGCCATGGGGATGCCCGCCAGGGGCGGCAGCTCCTCCCCGCGGACGCGGGCGTCATCGACGGCCTCCGCCTCCGCCAGGGCGCGGTCGGGGCAGCGGGTGATAAAGGCGCCGATGTCCCCTTCCTTTGCTTCCATGGCAGCCAGCCATGCCTGGGTCAATTCCCGGGCGGAGACGCGCCCGCGGACGAGGGCTTCCCGGGTTTGGGTCAGGGTGAGTTCTGTCAGCTTTTCCATGGGGCAACCCTCCTTACTCGAACGTTTGGGGCACGGCCACGCATTCCCGGGTGCGGGCGGGAGCGCAGGCCAGCAGCGCTTCCCGGTCCATGGACGGCGCGGGGACGTCCTCCCGGAACACGTTTTCTATGGGGATCACGTGGGCGGTCATGGGCACGTCCTGGGTGTCCAGGCTGCTGAGGGCCTGGGCGAAGTCCAGCACCGCCTCCAGCTCCCGGCCCATGCGCTCCTCTTCCTCGGGGGAAAGGGCCAGCTTGGCCAGCTCCGCCACCTGGCGCACGGCCATGGTGGGGCGGCGCTTCTCCCGCTTCTTCTCCTCCGTGCCCGCGGCCACCCCCAGCTTGAGCACCTCCAGCTGGGCGGGGTCCACAAAGTCCGGGGCGCCGGTCATGGGGCAGGAGGCGTCCTTCACCTTGGGGAAGGCGATGACGTCCCGCAGGGAATCCGCGCCCAGGAGCAGCATCACCAGCCGGTCCAGCCCGAAGGCGAAGCCCCCGTGGGGCGGCGTGCCGTAGCGGAAGGCGTCGATGAGGAAGCCGAAGCGTTCCCGGGCGTCCTCCTCCGAGAAGCCCAGGGCCTTGAACATCAGCGCCTGTACGTCGCTGCGGTGGATACGGATGGACCCGCTGCCCAGCTCCACCCCGTTGAGCACCACGTCGTAGCTCTGGGAGCGCACCCGGCCGGGGTCAGTGAGCAGGTAGGGCAGGTCCTCCTCATAGGGCATGGTGAAGGGGTGATGCATGGCCAGGTAGCGGCCTTCCTCCTCCGACCACTCGAACTGGGGGAAGTCCGTAACGAAGCAGAAGCGGAAATCATCCTTGGGACGCAGGCCCAGCATATCCCCCACCTCCAGCCGCAGCCCGCACAGGGTGCGGCACACGGTGGCGAAGCTGTCCGCGCAGAAGAGGATGAAGTCCCCGTTCTCCGCCCCCAGGCGCTCCAGCAGCGCCTGCCACTGGGGCGGGGTGAAGTACTTTTGCAGGATGGAGTTGATCTCCCCGTTGTCGTGAATGAGAATCCAGGCCATGCCCTTGGCACCGTAGCCCAGGGCGTGGTCGGTGAGGGTTTCGATGGTAGAGCGGGTGAACTTCTCCCCGCAGCCCTTGCAGTTCAGCGCCCGGACCATGCCTCCCCGCTCCGCCACGGCCCGGAACACGGAAAAGCCGCACTCCGCGGCAATGTCCGTCACATCGGCAATCTCCATGCCGAAGCGCAGGTCGGGCTTGTCGCAGCCGTAGCGGTCCATGCTCTCCTGCCAGGTCAGGCGGGGGAAAACATAGTCCAGCTCCCGGCCCATGACTTCGGCAAACACCGCGTGGAACAGCTTTTCCAGGTGGGTGAGCACATCCTCCTGGTCCACAAAGGACATTTCCATATCCACCTGGGTGAACTCCGGCTGCCGGTCCGCCCGCAGGTCCTCGTCCCGGAAGCAGCGGGCCACCTGGTAGTATTTGTCCATGCCCCCCACCATGAGCAGCTGCTTGAAGATCTGCGGGCTCTGGGGCAGGGCATAGAAGGTGCCCGGATGCACCCGGCTGGGCACCAGGTAATCCCGGGCGCCCTCGGGGGTGGACTTGCACAGCATGGGGGTTTCCACCTGGCAGAAGCCCTCCCCGTCCAGGAAGCGCTCCGCGGCGGACTGCACCCGGTGGCGGAAGCGCAGCGCCCGCTGCAGGGCGGGCCGGCGCAGGTCCAGGTAGCGGTATTTCAGCCGCAGCTCCTCCCGCACATGGGCGTCCTCATCCAGGGAGAAGGGCAGGGGCTGGGCCTCGGAGAGCACGGTGAGGCGCTCCGCCCGCAGCTCCACCTCGCCGGTGGCCAGGCGGGGGTTGTAGGTCTCCTCATCCCGGTGGGCGATGAGCCCCTCCACCTGCACCACGGACTGCATGCGCAATGTTTCCGCCCGGTGGAAGTCCTCCGGGGGCAAGCGCCGCCCGTCGCACACCACCTGGAGCACGCCCTCCCGGTCCTTCACGTCCAGAAAAATCACGCCGCCCATGTCCCGCCGGGTCTGCACCCAGCCGCAGCACACCGCCGCCTGTCCCATGTGTTCCCGGCGCAGCGCGCCGCAATAATGAGTCCGCCGCATGAAAACCGCTCCCTTCTTTCACCGGGCCTACGAAAAAAGCCGCCCTTCGTCCCTGCCTTCGGGACGAAAGACGGCGTCTTACGCGGTACCACCCTCATTGGATGCAAAGCCTCGCGGCCGCATCCCCTCACTGGCAACGAGCCAAATACAGCTGATTGCCTGAAGCTGTCACGGGCTTCTCCCGTCCGCGCCTACTGGGCTTGCGCCGTTGGGGCGGAGGCTCCGAGCCGTTCCTTCGCCGGGCCTTCCCTGCCGCACTTGCACCTTGACGCGGCTCTCTGAAAAGGGCGGATTCCCCGGGTACTGCTGCTCTTCACGGCCTTTCATGGGGCGATGGACGCCCCTGTGAAATTGCTTTGCATAATAGCACGGTTTTGCTCTCCCGTCAAGGGAAATACATGGGAAATGCAAAACCTGTTTCCAGATCAAAATCCGAAGAAGCGCTTCAGCTTCCCCGGCGCGTTGAAGCACAGGCCCTGGATACCGCAGCGCAGGGCGCCCTCGATATTGGCGGGAGCGTCGTCGATGAACAGGGTGCGGTTGCCATCCAGGCGGAAATGGTCCAGCAGGTAGTGATAGATTTCCGCCGAAGGCTTCAGCATATGCACCCGGGAGGAAATCACCATGCCGTCGGCCAGGCGAAAAAAGTCAAACTTTTCCTCAATCTGCCGGAAGCTCTCCGCCCGGTAATTGGACAGGATCAGGCAGCGCTTGCCCTTGGCCTTGCACAGGCGCAGGGTTTCCACGCCCTCGGGGATGGGATGCTTGAGATCGGCCCAGGCGTCCAGCAGATGGCGGATGTCCGGCCGCAGGGACTTGTCCAGGCCGGCCATGGCGTCCGCGGCCTCATCCAGGGACAGGGTGCCCCGGTCCAGCATGATCCAGCAGGGGGAATGAAACACCTTGTCCAGGAGCAGAGCATGCTTCTCCGGCTCCCCGGGGAAAACCTCCTCCAGAATGCGCTGGGGCTGAAAGGCCACCAGCACATTGCCCACGTCAAAAACCACCGTGTCGATTTCATCCCAGGGCATGGAAGCATATTGGGCGTCCAGGGGCAGATGGTAAGGCACCATCGAAATCACTTTCCTTTCGTGCAATATGGATTTTCAACGGCGGCGGCCCCGCTTGCGCCGCTGCTGCACATCGCTGGCAGGGGCCTTCTCCCCCCGCAGGGCCAGCAGCTGGTCGCGGAGCTTGGCGGCCTGCTCAAACTCCAGGTTCTTGGCGGCGGAGAGCATTTCCTCCTCCACCTGGCGCATGAGGGCGGCGCGCTCGTCCTCGTTGAGAGCAGTGGGCGCGGCCTCGGAGACCTTCTTGGTGATCTCCAGCACCTCGTGCACAGCGTTGCGCACGGTTTCCGGGGTGATGCCGTGGGCCTGGTTGTAGGCCTCCTGCAGGGCGCGGCGACGGTTGGTTTCGCCGATGGCCTTCATCATGCTCTCGGTCATCACGTCCCCGTACATGATAACCCGGCCGTCGGCATTGCGCGCCGCCCGGCCGATGGTCTGCACCAGGCTGGTCTCGCTGCGCAAAAAGCCCTCCTTGTCCGCGTCCAGGATGGCCACCAGGGCCACCTCCGGCAGGTCCAGGCCCTCCCGCAGCAGGTTGATGCCCACCAAGACATCGTATTCCCCCAGGCGCAGGTCTCGAATCAGCTCCATGCGCTCAATGGTCTGGATGTCGCTGTGCAGGTAACGCACGCGGATCTCCATTTCCTTGAGATAGTCCGTGAGGCTCTCGGCCATGCGCTTGGTCAGCGTGGTGACCAGCACCCGCTCATTGCGGGCGGTCACCTGGCGGATCTCGCCCACCAGGTCATCCACCTGGCCCGTGGCCTTGCGCACGATGATCTTGGGGTCCAACAGCCCCGTGGGGCGGATGATCTGCTCCACCACCTGCTCGGCCTTGGCGCTCTCGTAGGGGCCGGGGGTGGCGGAGACGTACACGGTTTGATGGATGCGCTGCTCAAACTCGCTGAAAAGCAGCGGCCGGTTGTCATAGGCGGAGGGCAGGCGGAAGCCGTACTCCACCAGGGTATCCTTCCGGGCGCGGTCGCCGTTGTACATGGCGCGAATCTGCGGGACGGTGACGTGGCTCTCGTCAATGAAGCAGATAAAATCCTTGGGGAAATAGTCCAGCAGGGAGTAGGGCGCGTCCCCGGGCTTGCGGCCGTCAAAGTAGCGGCTGTAATTCTCGATGCCCTGGCAGTAGCCGATTTCCCGCATCATCTCGATGTCGTAATTGGTGCGCTGGGCGATGCGCTGGGCCTCCAGCAGCTTGCCCTCCTTTTCGAACTGGGCTACCCGCTCCTTCAGGTCATGCTCAATGACGGCGATGTTTTCCTCCATATGGCTGTGGTCGGTGGCGTAATGGGTGGCCGGGAACACCGCCGCGTGTTCCAGGGTGGCCAGCACATGGCCGCTGACCACCTCGATCTCGGAAATGCGGTCGATCTCGTCCCCGAAAAATTCCACCCGCAGGGCATGCTCGTACTCCCCGGCGGGGATGATCTCCACCGTATCCCCCCGCACGCGGAAGGTGCCGCGGACAAAGTCCAGGTCGTTGCGCTCATACTGAATCTCGATGAGCTTGCGCAGCAGGGCGTCCCGGTCCATGGTCATGCCCGGGCGCAGGGAGATCATCTGCCCCTCGTACTCGCTGGGGTCGCCCATGGAGTAGATGCAGCTCACCGAAGCCACGATGATCACGTCCCGGCGCTCCCGCAGGGCGGCGGTGGCGCTATGGCGCAGGCGGTCGATTTCATCGTTGATGGAGGCGTCCTTCTCGATATAGGTATCGGAGGAAGCAATATACGCCTCGGGCTGGTAATAATCGTAATAGCTGACAAAATATTCCACCCGGCTGTCCGGAAAGAAGGCGCGAAACTCGCTGCACAGCTGGGCGGCCAGGGTTTTGTTATGGGCGATGACCAGGGTGGGGCGCTGCACCCGCTCAATGACCGAAGCCATGGTGAAGGTTTTGCCCGAGCCGGTAACGCCCAGCAGCACCTGACTTTGCATGCCCTGTTCAAATCCCCGGGCCAGGGCCTCGATGGCTTGGGGCTGATCCCCGCTGGGGCTATACGGGGCCTTGAGTACAAAACGATTCAAGGGTTAGCACCTCCCTGTGCCGCCAGGAATTTCAAGCCTGGCGGCCTTTGTGCGCGCTTGTCCGGCATGGCGCGGGTAATGGTTCATCGGCCATGGGATAGGCTGCTACATTATAGCACGGTTCCATTCGCCTGAAAAGCGAACAGGGAAAAAGATGAGCGACAGTGTGACGGTAGGGCAATGAAGGCATTGTCTGAAAGTTTTTCTTCAGAGATGGTTTTCCCATGCGGGGAAGAAAATTTACTTTCTGGGTATTGCGAGATGACTTTTCTCTTGGAGCGTGGCTCCGCCGGCCAGGGGGGCAGGGGGGATTCCGACCTCCCCCCTA
>OLRD01000939.1_pt1 | contig 20071 bp, 17 predicted proteins | sample 1672051 | NCBI WGS metagenome assembly OLRD01 (sample SAMEA3136640, study PRJEB25190) | human gut metagenome | biome: human gut; feature: human-associated habitat; material: faeces | place: Austria | collected 2013 | reverse complement strand
ACGACGAGATGGCAGTTTTTCGAGTGGAGAAAAACCGGGGCTACACGGTGATGTCTAACCACCACCTGCGGAACAAGGACTTGTCCCTGAAAGCCAAGGGCCTGCTGTCGCAAATGCTGTCCTTGCCGGAGGATTGGGACTTTACGCTGAAAGGCTTGTCCCTTATCAACCGGGAACAGATCGACGCGATCCGGGCGGCTGTCCGGGAGCTGGAACAGGCGGGCTATATCGTGCGTTCCCGTGAGCGTGACAGCCAAGGCCGCCTGCGCGGAGCGGATTACATCATTTACGAACAGCCCCAGCCTGTGTCGGATTTACCTACATTGGAAAATCCAACATTGGATAATCCAACGCAGGAAAAGCCTACGCAGGAAAAACCAACGCAATTAAATAAAGATAGATCAAGTAAAGAGAAATCAATGACGGATGGATCAAATACCGATTCCATTCCTATCCTTTCCCCTCCCTCTCCTTTGGGGGAAGAAGCGGCTGCGCCGCCGGAACGGAAAGGAACGGGAGCGAAATCACAGAGCGCCGTAGAGATTTATCGGGAGATCATCAAGGACAACATCGAGTATGAACACCTTTGCCAGTACGCCAAGGGGATTGACCGGGATATGCTGGACGAGATCGTGGACTTGCTGGTGGAAACCGTATGCAGCGCCCGAAAGACCATCCGCATTGCCGGGGACGATTACCCCGCCGAGCTGGTGAAATCCAAGCTGATGAAGCTGAACAGTTCTCACATTGAGTTTGTCTTTGACTGTATCAGCAAAAACACCACGGAAATACGGAACATCAAAAAATACCTGCTGGCGGTTCTGTTCAACGCCCCAAGCACCATCAACGGCTATTACACGGCGCTGGTGGCCCACGACATGAACACAGGCAGTTGGGGAACCCCGCAAAATCGGTGATTTTGTGGGGAGAGGAGGAACAGCGAAATGAGCGAGCTTTTCACGCTTGCGTGGAAACAAGCGATATGGAGCTTGTGACGACGAGAAAGGAGGCCGACCCTATGAAACAGGGTGCTTTGATTTTTGACGAGCAGACAGACCGCTACGACATCCGCTTTGACCTTGCGGACTATTACGGCGGCCTGCACTGCGGAGAAACTTTTGATGTGATGGTGGGCGGCAGATGGAGGCCGACCCGCATTGAAATGGCCGAGAACTGGTATCTGGTGGGAATCCATGCCGACGACCTCTCCGGCCTGCGGGTGCGGATTTAAGCCATCCGCCTGCCTGCTGACTTTCCAAAGGAGGGATAGCAGTTGCAGGAAGAAGTAGACCAGAAAACCATAGCGTTAGCGGTTAAGACGGGCAAGCTCACCGCCCAAGTGCTGCAAGCGGCCATCCAAAAATATCTGGCCGCCCGGCAGAAAGGGACGGGCAAGGCCCGTCACGGACAGCAGAACTTACGGCAGCTCAAAAAGGACGGTTCCGCCCTGTCCAACATTGAGATCACCGACGCCAACATTGGCTTATTTAAGCCCTGCGCCAAGAAATACGACATTGATTTTACCCTGCGGAAAGACCGCACTACCCATCCGCCCCGGTATATCGTGATCTTCAAATCCAAGCAGGCGGACAATCTGGAACAGGCGTTTAAGGAGTTTACGGCCAAGAAGCTCAAACAGCAGGAACGCCCCTCCATCCGAAAGACCCTTGCCGTCCTGAAAGAAAAGGCAGCGGCCAGAAGTAGCCAGCAGGCCAAGGAGAAAATCAAGGAAAGGGGGCTGTCACGATGAAGCCGGAAATGAAAAAGCTGATAATCGCTAACCTGCCCTACCTGCTGTTTGTTTACCTGTTCGGCAAGCTGGGACAGACCTACCGGCTGGCGGCTGGGGCGGACTTGTCGGAAAAGCTATTGCACCTTGCGGACGGCTTTTCCCTTGCCTTTGAAAGTGCCGCCCCCAGCTTCCACCTGTTCGATCTGGCGGTGGGCGTGGCCGGTGCAGTGGCACTGCGGCTGATGGTGTACTGCAAGAGCAAGAACGCCAAGAAATACCGCCGGGGCGTCGAGTACGGCAGCGCCCGTTGGGGAGGCCCCAAAGATATAGCCCCGTACATCGACCCGGTGTTTGACAACAACATCCTCCTGACCCAGACGGAACGCCTCACCATGAACAACCGGCCCAAAGACCCCAAGACCGCCCGGAACAAAAATGTGCTGGTGATCGGCGGTTCCGGCAGCGGCAAGACCCGGTTCTTTGTGAAGCCCAACCTTATGCAGTGCGTATCCAAGGACTACCCGACCTCATTCGTGATTACTGACCCGAAGGGGACGATATAATAAAGACAGAGTAAAGGAGCATTTTCGGGAAAGGAGGTTTGCATCATGACAAAACCATCAGAAAAAGTGAAGATTACCGCTTTGTATGAAAGGCTTTCCCACGACGACGAGAGAACCGGAGAGAGCGTGTCAATAGAGAATCAAAAACGTATTTTAGAGGACTATGCGCTCAAAAAAGGCTTCACAAACATCGTCCACTTTACGGACGACGGTGTGCGAGGGACTACGTTCAAGCGTCCCGGACTGGATGCGATGCTGAATGAAATCCGCGCCGGCAATGTTGCCACCGTGATTATCAAGGATCAAAGTCGTATCGGTCGTGATGTTGTAGAAGTGGGACTTTTGAAGCGTACTTTTGACGAGCATAACGTCCGTTTTATCGCTGCCAACGACAACCTTGATACAGCAAACGGCTTTGACATCATGTCCATCTTCCGCGACGTTATAAACGAGTGGTACGTTGCCGACACAAGCCGGAAGATAAAGACGGTATTCAAATTCCGCATGGAAAAGGGCTTGCGCTGCTCCGGCTCCGTTTCCTACGGCTATCTCCCTTCCACGGAGAACAAGGGCGAGTGGATCATTGACGAGGAAGCCGCTGCGGTCGTGCGTCGCATCTTTCACAGTGTGCTTGCCGGAGAGAGCATCGCTGAAATCGGTCGTTCGCTTCGCGCCGATAAAGTTCCCATCCCCTCCGAGCATTGGAAACGTATCGGGCAGCCCGTCCGTGCGCCGAAGTATACCGATCCCTACGCATGGTCGGCAACTACCATCGGTTATATCCTCAAACGCCCGGAGTATATGGGACGCATGGTGCTGGGCAAGACTGTCTGTGAGAATTACAAGACAAAAGCCCACCGCCATACCGAACCGGAAGAGCAATTCGTTTTTGAAGGGGCGATCCCGGTCATCATCGATGAAGAAACATGGCACAATGTTCAGCGGATTCGGGAAACCAAACGCCGTCAACCCAAGCGCGAGGCGGTATCCAACCGCCTGACAGGGCTGCTGTACTGCGCCGACTGCGGGGCGAAGATGACTTTTCGCAGTAATATGGTGCAGGGCAAATGGCTCGATGAAGCGTTTATATGCGGCAGCTATCGTCACCTGACCCGCGACTGTACCATGCACTATATCTCCGCCAAGAAAATTGAAGCAGCCCTTCTTTCCGCAATTCAGCGTGTGAGCTGGTATGTGCGCAGCAATGAAAAGGAGTTTGCCGAGCGTGTCCGGCAGGCGTCCGAACAGCGGCAGACGGCGAGCGCGAAGGAATACCGGCAGAATTTGGAGCGTGCAAAACGGCGATGCGGTGAGCTGGATGAGCTTATAAAAAAGCTGTATGAAGGAAACGCCACCGGCAAGATACCCGACAGGCATTTTACCCGTCTGCTTGCCGAATACGATGAGGAACAGACAGGACTGGAAGCCTCCATATCCGAATGGAAGACGGCGCTTGATAATCGGAACGCCGAAAGGCTGAAAGCGGACAACTTTATTAAACTGGTAAACCGCTACGCCGACTTTTCTGAGTTGACCACGCCCATGCTCAACGAGTTCATTGAAAAAATCGTGGTGCATGAAGGAGCCGGACGCGGCAAGAGCCGCAGACAGCGACTTGACATCTATCTGAGCTTTATCGGCGCGTTTGAAGTCCCGGCCGAGATCGTCACTCCGATGGAGCAGGAGGAACAGCACCGAAAATGTGAACATGATGAAGCCCTGAAGGAACGTCAGAAAGCCCGCAGAGAAAAACGCAACGAGGAACGCAGAGCGTTTACCGCAAGGAAAAAGGCAGGCTTGCTCACGCTGGAGGAACATGCTGCCGATGAAGTACGGCTTGCCCGCAACAGGGCGTGGCAGAAGGAACAGCGGGACAAGCGCAGAGCAGCACAGCCCCCAAAACCGCCAAAGCCGCGTTCTATTCAAACTCTTTTGGAGTGCGACAAAACCGGGCTGGCCATGACCGAAGAGGAACGGGAACGCCTTTCCGAATACCGCAGGAAGAAGAACGAACAGCACAGGGAGTGGCGAAAACGGCAGAAGGAGAAACGACCGCCGAAGCCGAGGACGCTCAAAGAACTGGACGCTGCACAGAAAGACGGAGAAACCCTCACCGCAGAGGAAGAAAAACGCCTGCATGAAAGCCGAAATCGCAAAAAGCTCCAACGGCAGGAATTGATCCGGCAGGCGGAAACCGATCCCGAAGCGGCGGCAGTGCTGGCTAAGATGCGTGCAGACCAATGCGCAGCCGTCACAAAGTCTCGCCAGAAGATGTGTGAAGAAGCGGCGAACGGAAATCCGGAAGCCATTCTGCGGTATGAAAAGCACCTTGCCATGAGACGGGAGAACTATCGCAACAGAAAGAACAACAAGGAGGTACCGGCATGAACGAACTGAAAGAGCGCATCCACGAAAACGGCATCGACTACATTCTCTGCGGAGACTACTACATCCCCGACTGGCAAATTCCGCAGTGCGACCGTACCATTGGACACTACGGACGAATGCGGAAGGCGTATCTTAAGGAGCACCGTCCTGCTCTGTATGCGGGATATATAGCCTGCGGAACACTGTTTGAACACTGTGCCGATATAAACGAACAGGCGCAGCAGCGTCTTGAGGTGATGATGGAGCAAATAATCCATGAATGGGGCGTCAAAGAGGAAATGAAGTCCACAGACCCGTTGGGCTGGGTAAGTCTGATGAATCAGGCGCGGCACTGCGCCGATGAGGTCATTTTGAATGAGCTGATTTATGATTGACAGATACGGTCAAGAGCCGTAAAAACCATCAACCGAGACGCTTCGGACGAGAAAGGGTTCGCCGGAGCGTTTTCTGTTTGAAGAAACTCCATTGTGGCGCAAAAACAGCCCGAAAAGATAATATACTTTACGCTCAATGGATTGAAAAATTCACCACATCGTGATATGATACTTCTGATAGTTTTGTATTATCGGAAGTTAGGAGGGCATCGCCATGGGCGTGCGTTATGACAGGCTTTTCCACATGATGATAGATCGACGAATCACAAACTCGCAGCTTATGAAAATGTGCGGGTTCAGTGCCAATATCATCACAAGGCTCAAAAGGAACGAGTACATTTCAATGGAGAGCCTGGAAAAGCTGTGCAAGACACTGGAGTGTAAAGTGGATGACATACTCGTCTTTGGCGACGACGAAAGCTGAAAGGAGGAAAAGCGGTATGAAATCGAACTTTGATTTTTTGAACAAAGACTTCCCTGTGCTGGCGAATTTCGGAAAACTGGCAGAACAATACTGTTTTTCCGACGCAAATTCGTGTTTGATAAAATTGGGAATGATGGGCGAAACCATCGTCAATCTGATGTTTACCTATGACGGTGTTAAGCTCCCATACGAAAGCACCGCCGTCACCCGCATCGATGCGCTCATGCGTGAGGGCTTGCTTCCCCGCGACCTTTGTGACATTCTTCATGCTCTGCGAAAAGCTCGAAACAAGGCGAGCCATGAAAACTATGCCTCTGTTGATGAAGGAAAGACACTTTTGCAGATGGCCCACAGTTTGTGCGAATGGTTTATGCAAACCTATGGCGATTGGAGCTATCAAAATCAGCCGTTTGTGATGCCTTCCGAAGCTTCCGCAGCTCAAACTGAAAACAAGGAGCAAGAAGAAAAGCTGGAAAACGAGCTTTCAAAGCAAGCTGAACAGGCAGCCGCAGCCGCGCCTAAAGTAACCCAGGAGGAGCGCAAAAAGCAGTCGGCATGGGCAGCCGGAAAACGGCAGAAGTCCGAAGCGGAAACACGCTATCTCATTGACGAGCAGCTACGTAAAGTCGGATGGGAAGCAGACACCGAGAACCTCCGATACGCAAAAGGAACCCGGCCCGCAAAGGGCAGAAACATGGCAATCGCCGAATGGCCGACAAACTCTCAGCTTGGCAATAAAGGCTATGCCGATTATGCACTTTTCATTGGGCAGAAATTAGTCGGTATTATAGAAGCAAAAGCTCTCCATAAGGATATTCCGTCTGTCATAGACTACCAGTGCAAGGATTACCCTCGAAATATCCGTGTGGAAGATAATCAATATAGAATCGGCGCATGGGGAGAATTCAAGGTTCCTTTTACTTTTGCTACCAATGGCAGACCGTATCTGGAACAATACAAAACGAAATCCGGCATTTGGTTTTTGGATTTGCGTCAGCCGTCCAATTCACCGAAAGCTCTGCACGGCTGGATAAGCCCTACGGGTATTGAGGAACTGCTGGAACGGGACATTGAAAGCAAAAACGCCGACCTGAAACAGATGCCCTATGATCTCCTGACGGATAAAGACGGGCTTAATTTAAGACCTTACCAGCTCAACGCAATCAAAGCGGCGGAAAAAGCCATTGTGGACGGCAAACAGACCGTTCTGCTTGCCATGGCGACAGGAACGGGAAAGACAAGAACCATCCTCGGTATGATCTACCGTTTCTTAAAGACGGAACGTTTTCGAAGAATCCTTTTCCTTGTTGACAGAAATTCTCTTGGTGAACAGGCGCAGGACGTATTCAAGGAAGTCAGACTGGAAGACCTTATGACCCTTGATGATATTTACAATATCAAGGAACTCGAAGATAAGGTTATCGAGAAAGAAACCCGCATTCAGGTGGCAACCGTTCAAAGCATGGTAAAGCGTATTCTCTATAACGCTGACGAGACGATGCCGGCGGTTTCCGACTATGACTTGATTATTGTCGATGAAGCGCATCGAGGCTATATTCTGGATAAGGAGATGGGCGAAGACGAGCTGCTTTACCGTGACCAGATGGATTATCAGAGCAAATATCGCGCCGTTATTGAATACTTCGATGCGGTGAAAATTGCGCTTACCGCTACCCCGGCTTTACAGACTACCGAGATTTTCGGGCAGCCTGTGTTCAAATATACTTATCGTGAGGCAGTTATTGAGGGCTATCTGGTTGACCACGATGCTCCGCACGAACTGAAAACAAAACTCAGCAGCGAAGGCATCCATTACAGACCCGGTGATACTGTCACGATTTATGACCCCGTGACCGGGGAGATTACCAACAGCGAACTGTTGGATGACGAGCTTGATTTTGATATTGACGCATTCAATCGGCAAGTGATTACCGAACCTTTCAACAGGACTGTGCTTGCGGAAATCGCCCGTGACATCGACCCCGAAGCCCCAAGGGAGCAAGGGAAAACCCTTATCTATGCGGTCGATGATCAACACGCTGATATGATCGTATCCATTCTTAAAGACATCTACTCCGAAACAGGTGTAGATAACGATGCGATTATGAAAATCACGGGCAGTGTCGGCGGTGGCAACAGAAAGAAAGTCCAGGAAGCAATCAAGAGGTTTAAGAACGAGGACTATCCGAGCATAGCCGTTACGGTTGACCTGCTGACAACGGGAATCGATGTGCCTGAAATTACCTCTCTTGTATTTATGCGCCGAGTAAAGTCCCGCATTCTCTTTGAGCAGATGCTTGGACGCGCAACACGACTTTGCCCGGAGATTCATAAAACCCACTTTGAAATCTACGATCCGGTCGGCGTGTATGATTCTCTTGAGCCGGTCAACACTATGAAGCCGGTCGTTGCCAATCCCGCCACGTCATTTGAACAGCTTATTGACGGGCTTGAAGTGCTTGACAGCGAGGAACAGGTCACGAATCAAATCAACCAGATCATTGCAAAACTGCAACGCAGGAAGCGCAATATGAGCAAAAAGGAAGTGGAGCATTTTATAGACCTGTCCGGCGGTCTTGACCCTACGCAGTATATTGAACAGCTTGAACAGGAATCTGCGGAAGCCGCCAAAAACAGGATACTTGCAAACAAACAGCTTTTCAAAATGCTGCAAGAGCCTAACTCCAACGGCGGCAGACCGGTTGTTATTTCCGATAAAGAGGACGAGCTTATCGGCCATACAAGAGGATATGGCGACAAGGACAGACCGGAGGATTATCTGGATGCGTTCTCCGAATATGTGAAGACGAATATGAACCAAATCGCCGCATTGAATATCGTCTGTACCAGACCGAAGGACTTGACCCGCGAAGAACTCAAGTCCCTGCGCCTGACGTTGGACAGGGAAGGCTTTACCACGCAGCAGCTTAATACGGCGATCTCCCAGATGACAAATGAGGAGATAACGGCGGATATTATCAGTTTGATTCGCCGCTATGCTATCGGCTCCGTCCTTATCAGTCATGAAGCGAGAATCCGCAGGGCTGTTGACAAACTCATGAAAGCACACTCCTTCTCCAAACAGGAGATGAACTGGATTAAGCGCATGGAGACTTATTTGATGCACGAATCCGTTCTGAATGTCAAGGTTTTCGATGAGGACGCTCGCTTCAAAGAGCAGGGAGGCTTCAAAAAAATCAACAAAGTGTTCCAGAACCGGCTTGAAAGCATCGTTTTGGAACTGAACACCTATCTCTATGATGACGGAGGAAATGTTGCATGAACACACAGGAAATTGTCTCAAAGCTCTGGAATCTCTGTAATGTGCTGCGAGACGATGGCATCACATATCACCAGTATGTTACCGAGCTTACCTACATTCTTTTCCTGAAGATGGCAAAAGAAACGGATACGGAAAGCAAGTTCGCCGAGGGCGTTATTCTTGAAAAAGGCAATAACTTGACGCCGGATCAGGAAGCACAGAACAACGAAAAAAAGATTGTTCGGGAATACAGTTGGGATACCCTTGTCAGCAAATCAGGCATCGCGCTTCACAGCTACTACAAGACGATACTGCGTCTGTTCGGCACATACTGCACAGGTCGCGTCCGTGAAATCTATCAGGGAGCTGCCACCAATATTGACGAGCCGAAAAATCTTGAGAAAATCATTACGACGATTGACGGACTGGACTGGTATTCCGCTCGTGAAGAAGGTCTGGGCAATCTCTATGAAGGTCTGCTTGAGAAAAACGCAAACGAAAAGAAATCCGGCGCAGGACAGTATTTCACGCCCCGCGTGTTAATTGATGTTATGACGCGGCTGATGAAGCCGCAGCCCGGAGAACGCTGCAACGATCCCGCTTGCGGAACTTTCGGCTTTATGATCGCCGCCAGCCAGTATGTCAGAGAGCAGACGGATGACTTTTTTACGCTGGATGCTGAAACCGCCCGGTTTGAAAAAGAGGAGGCATTTACCGGCTGCGAGCTTGTTCATGACACGCACCGTTTGGCTCTGATGAATGCCATGCTTCACGACATTGACGGCAAGATTATCTATGGCGATACGCTCTCCAACGTAGGTAAATCCATGAAGGGATACAGCCTTGTGCTCACCAATCCTCCATTCGGAACGAAGAAAGGCGGCGAGCGCGCTACCCGTGATGACTTTACTTTCCCCACAAGTAATAAGCAGCTCAACTTTCTTCAGCACATTTATCGCAGCCTGAAAACCGATGGAAAATCCCGTGCTGCTGTTGTTCTTCCCGACAATGTGCTGTTTGCCGACGGCGATGGAGAGCGCATCCGCAAGGACTTGATGGACAAGTGTAATCTCCACACCATACTTCGTCTGCCGACAGGCATTTTCTATGCGCAGGGCGTAAAGACGAATGTTCTGTTCTTTACAAGAGGCAAGACGGATAGGAACAACACAAAGGAAGTATGGATTTATGATCTTCGCTCTGCCATGCCCTCTTTCGGTAAGACGAACCCGCTGAAAAAAGAGCATTTTGACGAGTTTGTTGAGTGCTATGCCGATGGCGACCTGAGCAAGCGCAAAGAAACCTACAGTGAAGAAACTCCCAACGGTAGATGGCGCAAGTTCACGATTGATGAGATTAAGGCGCGCGATAAGACCAGTCTTGATATTACTTGGATGAAGAACGGCAGTGGCACAGAAGACAGAACACTTGCCGAACTGCTCTATGAAATCAAGGAGAAATCCTCCAATATTGCGGCTGCTGTTTCTGAACTGGAGAAGCTGATCGGAGAGGTGGAAGAATAATGGATACCAAAGCATTGCGCCGGAAGATTCTTGATCTCGCTATTCGTGGACAGCTTGTGCCGCAAGACCCTGCGGACGAACCGGCTTCCGTCCTGCTCGACCGTATTCGTGCGGAAAAGCAGAAGATGGTTAAGGAAGGAAAACTCAAGGCCAAGGACATCAAGAATGATTCAATTATCTTTGTTGGTGAGGATAGTTTGCATTATGAGAAGTTTGCCGATGGCAGTGTGAAGTGTATCGAGGATGAAATCCCCTTTGATCTGCCAGACGGTTGGGCATGGAGTCGATTTGGATGTGTTGTTACATTGATGAGCGGAACAACATATCCCGCTGAGAATGAACTTTTATCCGGAGATCGTTTGTATGTAAAAGTAGGCGATATGAATCTTCCAGGAAACGAGCGTGAGATTGTTACATCCTCTCGTTATCTTGATGAATACAACCCTTCGCATTTGGTGCCTATCAATAGCGTCATTTTCCCCAAACGAGGCGGGGCAATTGCAACCAACAAAAAGAAACTTGTGTTGCAAAAAGAAATCTTGATAGATTTGAATACGATGGCTTTTACACCTGTTTCACCCGTGAACCTGATGTATTGTTACTACTGGTTCCTCTCTATTGATTTGGGCAAGATCAATAGTGGTTCAAGCGTCCCTCAAATCAATAACAAAGACATCGAACCACTTTTGTTTCCGATTCCGCCAATTTCTGAACAAGAAAAAATTATACAGGCAATTACACCGCTTCTTGATGCAGAACAAAGGATTAGCAGTGCAGGAGCTGAAATTTCTCGCTTGGTCAGTTGCGCAAAATCCGAAATCCTCGACCTCGCCATTCGTGGACAGCTTGTACCACAAGACCCGAACGACGAACCTGCTTCTGTCCTGCTGGAGCGCATCCGTGCAGAGAAAGAAGAACTCATCAAGCAGGGCAAGATCAAGCGCGATAATAAGGAATCCGTCATCTTCCGTGGTGAGGATAACTCTTATTATCTTAGGACGGGGAAACTCGTAGAATCCTTGGAAGATTGGAGGTTTGATGCCCTTCCTGAAACATGGGAACTATGCTGTTTGGGTGATGTATGTGACTATGGGGACTGCATCAATGTTGACACCGCAGATATTGCAGATGATGCTTGGATTCTCGATCTTGAGGATATAGAGAAGGACACTGGTGCAGTCATCAAAAAAGTAACAAAAGCGCAGCGAAGTTCAGCCAGTACAAAGCATCGATTTTATTCCGGGCAGGTCTTATATAGTAAACTTCGTCCATACCTGAATAAAGTCGTTTTATCAGACGCTGATGGGTATTGCACTTCGGAAATAATTCCATTGAAATTTGACAGATGCGTACTCCCGGAATACGCGCGATACTATCTTATGTCGCCAACTTTTCTGGCCTATGCGGATCGTTGTTCCTATGGCGTTAAGATGCCGCGCATGGGAACTGCGGACGGCAAAAAAGCAATTATCCCTTTGCCGCCGCTGGTAGAACAAAAGCGTATCGCCAAAACAATCGAACTATTATTTTCTCAGCTAACCAGAATATCGGAAGCTCTTGTATGACGATCAGCCACTCTCTATTGAAAGCAGAGAGTGGCTATCCTTTTACCAAGTGACAATTTTATCGACAAGGGCTTGCTGCTCGCTGGCAGTTCTGCGGAGATAGATACGGGTTGTTTCGATGCTTTCATGTCCCATAAGGTCGGCAAGCAGAGCAATGTCATTGTACTTTTCAAGAAAATTCTTGGCGTAGCGATGACGGAAAGAGTGCGGATAGACCACCTTCTTATCCAAACCGTACTTGTCAGCATAGTTCTTGAGCTGTTGAGAAATGCCACGGGTCGTGATGCGCTCACCATATCTATTGAGAAACAAATAACCGGAGGAACGGTTTGTTTCCTCCAGCCATGTCATAGTCTCCGTTCTGAGCTTTTTCGGTATGTAAAGCCGCCTCAGTTTTCCGCCTTTAGTGTAAAGGTCGAAGTAGCCGATTTCGACGTGTTCAACCTTTATCTGAATCAGTTCACTAACTCTTGCACCGGTAGCAGCCAGATACCATATAACGAAATACCATTCCATGTTGCCGTCTTTCTTGAGCTGTTTTTTCAAGAAATTGTAGTCAGCGTTGCTGATTACGTTCTCCAGAAAGTTCTTCTGTTGAACCTTCACCGCTTTCAAACGCAAGGCAGCATAGCCGAGAAATTCGAGGTATTTATTCATACCCTGTATCCTCAAATTGACGGTCTTTGGCTTAAAGAACTCCATCAGATACCCCTTGTATGCCAGAAGATTCTCGCTGGTTATCCCGTCGTAGTGGGACTGAAAATACTCCACCGTCCATAGATAAGATGTGATCGTGTTCTCCGAAAGATTGCTCTTGCGAAGATGTTCCTCGAAGGAAATTTTGGTCTTCATGAAGACACCTCCATAATATTTTTGCGATTAGACGCACCGAATATTATAGAGGAAAGGTGTGTACAGCTCTTATTATGAGAAGGTCGGCGGCGAGGTGATCTGCATTGACAATATGATTCCCTTTGAAATCCCCGAAAGCTGGGCATGGTGCAGGGGTTATTCCTGCTTTGAGGGTATGGCAAGTATCAAGCCCCACGGTGATTTTTTTGATTACATTGATATTGATGCGATCGACAATCGAAGCCACTGCATAAAAGAAGCTAAACATCTACCCGTAGCAAAAGCCCCCAGTCGCGCAAGCCGTGCACTCCAAAGCGGAAGTGTATTGTTCTCGTTGGTCAGACCTTATCTTGAAAATATAGCTTTAGTAGACGAGGAACACAGTCATTGTATTGCTTCAACAGGCTTTTACGTCTGCAATTCCAATGGTGTGTTCCTGCCGGAATTCTTGTTTTTCCTAATGATATCAAGGTATGTAGTGAGCGGATTGAACCAATATATGAAAGGCGACAATTCGCCGTCAATAAGCAAGGACAATATTGAGGATTGGCTCTATCCCATACCGCCACTTGAGGAACAGGAGGCGATTTGCTCCAAACTTAAAGAAGTTTTTTCTGCAATCGGACACATCGAAAAGAGCCTTAGCTAAGACTCTTTTCGATTGCGGATATATGTGAGAATGAAATGTTTATTGCTTCTTCGATCCGTCGCTGCTCGGATATTGGCGGCAGTGCAATAAGCATCTTTTTTAACGTAAGTGGTTTTAGCTCCTTTTGGTTGGTTGAACCTTCTCCTTTCTTTTCAAGTTCCCCCTGATGTGCCTTCAAAAATGTGTATAGGTAGAGGGCTTGAATGCTGCCGGCGGCGCGAATAATAGTAACATGGGAATCCGGTACTATAGGAAGTCCTAAAACATTATCGGTTGCTCGATAAAGCCCTACACGTCCCAACGTGCCGGTTCCGGTCGAGTTGATTACCACGTCACCGTCTTGCATATACTCATCGTTTGAGTATCGTCCTAACGTGGTTTCGTCAAGGGACAACGATAGTCCAATATCGATCCCGTTGTGCTTTGTATTGCACTTTTGAGCGAAAACAAGTACGCCGCTTTTATCAACGTATCTCGGAGCTTTACCTCGACGAATTTCTTTGATGCAACAATTTTCCAATCGTGTCCACGCCCAAGTATCCGGAACCTCGAAAGGAATTTCTTCATCAATACAACGCACATCACAACCGACCTTCTCATAATAAGAGTTATCCTCACCACGGAAGATGACGGATTCCTTATTATCGCGCTTGATCTTGCCCTGCTTGATGAGTTCTTCTTTCTCTGCACGGATGCGTTCCAGCAGAACGGAAGCAGGCTCATCATTCGGGTCTTGCGGCACAAGCTGTCCACGAATGGCAAGGTCGAGGATTTTAGATTTTGTTTGCTCGATAATTCTTACAAGCTTACCCTCGTCAGCATTTATGGAATCGATAAAGCTAATGAGTTCTTCTAAACGACGAGCTAATCTTTCTTGTTCGTCAAGTGGTGGAATCGGGAAAAGCACAGAACGCACAGTATCGGATTTTAAGTTTTTTACTGTTGAGCCAGCCGCCAATAGGCTCAGCGTTGTATACATGAACCCCGAGCTAAGAGCGTAGTATAGATAGTCTTGACTAAACACAGTTTTAATATTACCAATTACCAGCCAACCGTCATGAATACATCCATCGGTTTTCAGAATATACGGTCGTCCGAAACTCATCGAATTGGTCAATAAGAAATCTCCGCTTCGGACATATCTGGTCTTAGAAAGTCCTGCGGCTTTAATTCTTTCTTTCGTATGCAAAATGTATTTGCCGTCTTTTTCTGTGTCGCCAATTTTTATCCAGTTGATCCCGTTCTTATCGTCTGTGAGAAAATCTTCAATAGGACGAGGGGAACCGCCCCTTGCGATAGTGCTTACATTCCCAAGCCGCTCCCACGCCCAGCCCTCCGGCAGCTCGAAAGGAATCTCATCCTCAATACATTTCACGTTGCCGTCGGCGAACTTCTCATAATGCAAATTACACCAGCCTGATTTGCCTGACTACTGAAAACGTAATCGGGCTTTTTTTGCCGAAAATCAAAAAAGGAGGAACACCCTATGCCAAATTATCAACCCATTATCCCGCCGGAAATGCAATCAAAGGAAGAAAAGAAGCTGCTGGCAGAACGGGAACGCAATGAAGTGAAGCTGACGTATCACAAGCACCGACTTAAAGCGCTCAGACACGAGGAAGCGCAGCTTGACAGGAAAGCCCGCAACCACCGCATCTTCACACGCGGCGGTATGCTGGAAGCGTTTCTGCTAAAGCCCACGCTGCTGACGGACGAGCAGGTTCATTCCCTGCTGAAAGTGCTGTTCCACAGGCCGGAAACAAACGAAATCCTGCACCGTATGATTACCGACGCAGAAAGAAAAATCGAGGAGGAAGCCGGCGATGAAAAGACCCTGTAGCATACAGGGCGCAATTATACACCGTTCCGGTGCTAATGTGCGTTCTGCGAAGCCACGCTCCCGGTGCAGAGCACCTCCGCTATGAGATTTCTCCGCTTCGCTTCAAAATCAAACAGAGGAAACTGCATTTCCCCTGCGCCGGTAAACCGGCTGCCCCTTTGCACGCTTGTCATGTCGGAACAGCTTGCTTTGCAAGCCGCTCCCCTACGCCAAGCCCCGAACAGTCTGATGAAAATCAGGCTGTATTATTTTGCCCTCATGCAGAAAGAAGGTGATGCCTTTGCCCTGTCCGCATTTCAAAATCTCCATCCGCAAGCGGAGCGAACGCCAGTCAGCCGTTGCCGGAGCAGCGTATCAGAGCGGAGAGAATCTGTTTTCCGAATACGACCTGAAGACCAAGAACTACCACTACAAAGCGCAGGAGGTGCTTCATAAGGAAATCCTGCTTCCGGCTCATGCGCCTCCTGCGTACCGCGACCGGCAAACGCTCTGGAACGCCGCAGAGAAAATCGAAAAACAGTGGAACGCCCAGCTTGCTCGGGGAGTGATTATGGCTCTGCCGAGAGAACTGCCGAAAGACCAGTATGCTTCCCTTGTGCGCGACTACTGCATGGAGCAGTTCGTCTCCAAAGGTATGTGCGCAGACTTCGCCATTCACGACAAGGGAGACGGCAACCCTCATGCGCATATCATGCTGACCATGCGGGCTATGGACGAAGACGGCAGGTGGCTCCCCAAGTCCAGAAAGGTATATGCGCTGGACGAGAACGGCGAAAAGATACGGCTTCCAAGCGGAGAGCCGAAGAGCCGCAAGGAAGATACAGTGGACTGGAACAACAAAGCCAATGCAGAACTGTGGCGAACGGCATGGGCAGCTGCGGTTAATCGGTACTTCGAGATAAACGGAATCTCTGAAAGACTTGACCTTCGCTCCTATGAGCGGCAAGGGATAGATAAAGTTCCCACCGTCCACCTCGGCCCTTCCGTTGCTCACATGGAGGCAAAGGGCATACGAACGGAAATCGGAGATTACAACCGCGCCATCAAAGCCCACAACGCCGCTGTAGGGAAGCTGAAAAAGCTCATTTCCTCGCTGGAAAGCTGGCTTGCCGAAACGAAGGAAAAGCTGTCTCTGCTTTTTGTCAGGGAAGAAAAGAAACCCACGCTCATTTCCCTGCTGAACGATTATGCCGGTATCCGAAAAGGAGAACGACGGGAATGGAGCAGTTCAGGGCAGCAGAAGGGAGCTGTCCTCGACCTCAAATTCATTTCTTCCGCTTTTGCATGGATGCAGTCCGTTGGAATTGCCACATTGGAAGATTTTGAAAATCTTGTTGCGGCGCAGAAGCCCCTTCTCGATAAAATCTCCGGCAACGACAAGCAGCTCCGCAAGCTGAACCGGAGCGTGGAGCATATCGAGAATTTCAATCGGCATTCGCCCGTCTACGCCCAATCCCAAAAAGGTTTTTCCAAAGCGAAGGAAAAATATACTGCCGAACATCAGACGGAGCTGGAAGCGTTTTCAAAGGCCGTGCGTTATATGAAAGCGAACCGCCTTGTAGCCGCCGACCTGAACGAATGCCGCGAACAGCGCGATGCGCTCCGAGCCGAGAACAAAAAGCTCAAGTCGGAGTTGGCGGCACTCAATCTTGACCCGGAGATGCTCCGCAGTATTCAGCACTGCGTGGACACCGTACTGAACCATGTGGGAGAAATCCCACATGATAAGCCCAGCACCCTTGCGCGGCTGACAGCGGAAAAAGAAGCCGTGCAGACCGACAGAAACCAACCGCCCCGAAAACGCCCCGAACAAGAGCGTTAATTTTATCTTAGAAAGGAATATGCAATTATGGAAAACAGAAAAAAGCTCAATCCCAATCCCGTCCCCTTCAACATCTTCGGTGAAAGGCTGCGCGTTTTTTTCGATGAGGATCGCATCCGCATCATGGGAACGGACGCAGCGGAAATTCTCGGCTTTGCCAACGGACGCAATGCCGTTGCAAGGTACTGCCCCGACCGAATCACGCATCCCATGAAGACCGACAAAGGGCAGCTTATTCAGGTATCCGCCGTCACGGAAGCAGATATGGAAAAGCTCTTTCTTCACGCACACACCGACAGCACCACCCTCAACGTGCTTCGGCTGCTTCTCCTGATGGAAATCCCGCCCCGGTATGAGGAATACAAAAAATCGGTGACAAAGACAAAACGGAAAGCGGTTAGAATTCCCCGAAACAACGCAACGCCCACGCAGTGGAAAGCGGCGAAGCCGCATGTTGAGGAAACACTCGCCAAACCTGCGCAGCACAAAACCTGGAAACGGAGCGCACGGGAAAAACAGCCGTACCGTCTCTGGCACAACGAGAAAAATCCCATTCGCCGCATGGCGAAGCGTATTCTTTCCGGCTTTCCTCTGGAGGACGGAACGCCGCTCAATGCGCTTTTTGATTTGGACGATGCGTTTCTTTCCCGCCTGACCCTTGCGGCAGAGTGGGATGATGAAACGTGCGGGAAGTATTTGGAGGCGCTTGCACTGGATGAAAAGGAATTGCTGCGGAGGTGAAATATGCACTACACACAGGAACAGATCGACCGGGCGAACGCTGTCAGGTTGGAAGACTTTCTCCGGTCACAGGGAGAAGAACTGATAAAAAGCGGGAGTGAGTACCGCTGGAAGAAGCATGACAGTCTGACTGTTTGCGAAAACAAATGGTTCCGGCACAGTCAGAGTAAGGGCGGGTTCCCTGTGGATTTTGTGATGGAGTTTTACGACAAATCCTTCCCCGAAGCCGTTGCTTTGCTGCTGAATGATACGGGTTATTCGCCGGATAGAAATGAGCCGCAGTTCCGGCTTCCTGCCCGGAGCGACAGCAAAGAAGCCGCTTATCGCTATCTGTCGGAGAAAAGAAAAATTGCGCCGTCCCTGTTGGATGTGTTTTTCAAAGCGGGGGATATTTTTGAGGACGCTGCGCACAGGAATGTGGTTTTCATCGGCAGGGACAAAGACGGAATCCCTCGCTGCGCCCACGCAAGAGGCATGGAGGATCAAAGCCGCAGAGACGTGTCCGGCTCGGACAAATCCTGCGGTTTTTCATATCGCGGAAGCGGCAATCAACTGTTCGTATTTGAAGCGCCGATTGATCTGCTTTCCTTCATCTGCCTATATTCGGACAAGTGGATGCAGCGGAGCTATGTCTCTCTCGGCGGCGTGTCCGGCAAAGCCCTTGACCGCTTTCTCTCTGAACGCAGGGACGTTCGGAAGGTGTTCCTCTGCACGGATAATGATGAAGCCGGAAATGCGGCAGCACAGCGGCTTGCTCAAAGCATTACGGACGGCATTGAAGTCGTTCGCTTTTCTCCTGCCATGAAGGACTGGAACGAGGTGCTGTGCCATGCGGATCGGTTCCCGAACAGGAAGTACCATGCGGAGAGTTTTACCATGAAGGAAGCCGCTGCCGAAACCCCCGTGCCGATGATCCGCATGAGCGAGGTTGTCGGCACAGATGTGGAATGGCTCTGGAAGCCCTATATCCCCTTTGGCAAGGTGAGTATTTTGCAGGGCAACCCCGGCGAGGGCAAGACCTACTTTGCCATGCAGCTTGCGGCGGCCTGCACCAACAGAAAGCCGCTCCCCTGCATGGACGAGCTGGAGCCGTTCAATATGATTTATCAGACCGCAGAGGACGGGCTGGGCGATACGGTGCGTCCGCGACTGGAGGAAGCGGGAGCCGACCTTGACAGGATTCTGGTGATAGACGATGGGGACAGACCTCTTACTCTGACGGATGAGCGGTTGGAGAAAGCAATCCGGGAGAACCATGCGCGGCTTGTCATCATCGACCCGATACAGGCTTTTCTCGGCGCAAACGTGGATATGAACAGAGCCAACGAGGTGCGTCCCGTATTCCGCAAGCTGGGGGATATTGCGCAGGATAACCGCGTTGCTATCCTTCTCATCGGGCATTTGAATAAGGCAAACGGCATGACCAGCCTACAGCGCGGACTCGGCTCCACGGATATTATCGCCGCAGTACGGAGCGCACTGTTCATAGGCAAGCTGAAAGACGATCCGACGATTCGCATACTGACCCACGAGAAAAGCTCTCTTGCCCCTGCCGGTGATTCCATCGCTTTCTCTCTGGGGGACGGGGAAGGTTTTTCGTGGATTGGGGCGGTTGAAATCACAGCCGACCAGCTTTTGTCCGGCGCAAAGGAAGCACCGACCAAAGCCACGAAGGTCGAGCAGGGCGTGAAGCTGCTGGAGGAAATGCTGCGGAACGGAGCCAAAGCTTCCAATAGGGATATTCTTGTCAGAGCAAAGAGCCTTGGCATTTCCCGCCGGACGCTGAACGATTCAAAGGCGAGGCTGGCGGGACGGCTCAAAACCGAACCGAGTGCGGACGGGAGCTGCGTCTACAGTCTCATTCTGTAATGAACCCCGGCAGGCTTGGCAGACTTTCAGATACCCGAAAATGTCTGCCATCCTGCCAAGGATACTTCATTCGACCGGCCCTATGTTGAAAAGCATAGGAAATCTCATTCTACAGGAGGATTTTAATGCCCGATAAAACCAACAAAAAGGAAAACGCTGTCACGCAGAGGGACAGAAAAACTCCCGTCATCTCCGAACGCATCGGGAACACAAACTTTGATATTCATATCCATTTCAGCGAAACCAGCAAGGAGACTTTCACCGATAAGGTTGTCCGTCTCATCCGTAACGACCCCGATCTCAAAATGGGAACCGAATAAAGTGTAGATGTTTTTTATTCGTTCCCTATTGACAACACCCGAAAGGAAGTCTGATCGGCGAGGTGGGCCAGCTCCTTGTGCGGTGCGGCTACCGGGTAAAAGTGCTGAATACCATTAACTTTTCCAAGAGTATGCGCTACAACCCGT
>OLRD01000917.1_pt1 | contig 20356 bp, 25 predicted proteins | sample 1672051 | NCBI WGS metagenome assembly OLRD01 (sample SAMEA3136640, study PRJEB25190) | human gut metagenome | biome: human gut; feature: human-associated habitat; material: faeces | place: Austria | collected 2013 | reverse complement strand
CGCCCAGAAACGCCACGTTTCCCTTTATCTTATGTCCGCATGCCAATCCGCTTATAGTCTGATTGACCACTGCCTGAAATATGGAAGCCGCCAGGTTTGAGAGAGGCGCCCCCTCGTTTATGAGCGGCTGTATATCTGTCTTTGCAAAGACGCCGCACCTGGCCGCAATCGGATATATCACTTCGTATTTTTTTGCCGCTTCGTTTAAACCTTCTCCGTCAGTGCTCAGGAGGATGGCCATCTGGTCTATGAAAGCCCCGGTACCGCCTGCGCAGGTACCGTTCATCCTCTGTTCTATGGCGCTTCCGAAATATGTAATCTTTGCGTCTTCTCCCCCAAGTTCGATGGCTACGTCTGTCTGAGGAATCAACTTTTCTACGGCAAGAGAACAGGTGACCACCTCCTGTTCGAATCTGGCTCCTATCTTCTCTGCAAGAGCCAGTCCCCCGGAACCCGTTATAACGCACTTTACATCAATATCTCCCACCGTATCTATCAGATCTTCAAGCAGTTCTCTGACTTTATCAAATACGCTGGACATATGTCTTTCGTATCTCTGATAGATCACTTTCTCATTCTCGTCTATCAGAACTAATTTTACTGTCGTTGAACCTACATCTATACCAAGTCTCATATAAACCCTTTCCCTTTAACTTTACTTGCATTATATTTTACCACCATTTGGCTAAATTTTCGTTAAGATATCGTTAAGAATGTCGTGAGAATTTTTACTATTTCCGCTAAAAAATATAAGTCCTGAAAAAATTTTCAGGTTTTATATAAATGTTTTATATCGCCTTGAAAATTTACAATAATGCAGAGTTTGCAACCATTCTCCTCGTATGTTAAAATAGATTCATGAAAAGCAAAATAAAGAAGAAAACATGGAAAGCTATATACAGACTTTTGGATAAAGTCTCCCCTTTAGATTACGACTGCGGAACTCTCTGTAACGCGGCCTGCTGTACTTACAGCGGCGATATGAAAGATGAGGATATGGGCATATACCTGTTCCCCGGGGAAGAAAAGATACATGACATGTCCTCAGATTGGCTGGACTGGTCGGTCCAGCGGGCGGAGGACTTTGAGTTTCCCGATTCATGGACAGGCAACGTTCATTTTGTAAGATGCAAGACTCCGCCGCACTGCCCCAGAAACATGCGCCCCTTTCAATGCCGCACATATCCCCTTGCGCCGCATATAACGGAAGAAGGCGTCCTCATTCTCATCAAAAATGATGAAGAACTCCCTTATGAGTGTCCTCTTATAAGAGATGATATACATCTCAGCGAATCATTTGTAAAAGCCACGTATACCGTCTGGAGCCATCTTCTGAGGGATCCTCTGATATATGATCTGGTAGAGATGGATTCTGCAGCAAGGGACATTGACGATAATTTACAGAGGTAATGTTATGTGGATATTATACGCTTTCGGATCAGCCCTTTTCGCCGGGCTTACTTCTATACTGGCTAAATGCGGTATTAAAAAGACCGATTCCACTGTAGCTACCGCTGTACGTACTATAGTGGTGCTGTTCATGTCATACATGATGGTGCTTATAATCGGTTCGCAGGATCAGATCGTGGAAATCGGAACGAAGACGTGGGTCTTTCTGATACTTTCGGGGCTTGCTACAGGAGCTTCCTGGCTGTGCTATTTTAGAGCGCTGCAGCTGGGCGACGTAAACAAAGTAGTGCCGGTGGATAAATCCAGTACAGTTCTGACCATTATCATGGCATTTTTCTTTCTTAACGAAAGCATCAGCCTCCTTAAGGCGCTTTGCGTTATAGCTATAGGCGCCGGAACTTACATGATGATCCAGAAAAAATCCTCTGATGAAATCCAGTCAAAAAACGGATGGTTCCTATATGCCTCGCTCTCGGCAGTATTTGCCGCCCTAACTTCCATCTTGGGTAAAATAGGCATAGAAGGCGTAGAATCCAATCTTGGAACTGCGATACGTACCCTCGTAGTTCTTATCATGGCCTGGATGATGGTATTTGCCGAGGGCAAAACCGGTCAAATCAGATCTTTAGACAGGCGTGAACTCATCTATATATGTCTGTCAGGCTTTGCAACGGGCGGATCCTGGTTATGCTATTACAAAGCGCTTCAGGACGGCCCGGCCAGCGTAGTCGTTCCGATAGATAAGCTCAGTATAATCGTGACTATAATTTTTTCCTATTTCGTATTCGGAGAAAAACTGACAAAGAAATCATTTATCGGCCTACTTCTCATTGTAGCGGGAACTTTAGGTATGCTGTTGCACACATAAATAATCGGCCTTCTGTCATCCCCCGCAGGATTTTTTGATGTAAAAAGGCCGTCTTGCTATCGGCAGTTCTGTCGATGACAGAGTCATCTTGATTACATTGATGACGTCAATCGAAAATGTCCAGAGACATCGTCATTCCCAGTATTGAAGCTTTTTGCTCCTTTACGGGAATTTTTTCTATCTTGAGGTGGCTCGGCAATTGACATCTCTCGAGGCAGGGCGTTGTATAAACGAGAGGTAAAGCATAAAAAATACAACAAGAGACGTGCTGAAGATCCGTCTCGGCGGCTCAAAAACCTCCGATGATGTATTCCGCACAAAAAACGGCGGATTCTACAACCAGTTATGGGAAAACAGTTGTAGAATCCGGACGAAAAATCAAAAGTTACAGCATGAGCTGTCTCGGAGGCCCGATTATGCTATGTTTCGCGTCAGAATGTTGTAGAATATGGCGTGGCGGCCAAAAAATACAGCACGCGCCTATATCGCCTGCGGGTCGGCTTGCGCCCGGCGTAGATGCAGAGTTTGTTTTTTCGCCCTACATTGCAATACAACAAAATTTGAACCTATATATGCAATAAGGAGCAGACATTCGCCTGCTCCTTTTGGCTGTCCCTTAAGGGTACAAAAAAACCATCCCCGTGTCTAACACGGGATTTTCGCTTATACAAAAAGAGGCCATCCTAAACGGATGGCCTCTCCTCACGTTTTTAATCTACTCCATTTTCTCAAATGCCAAGTTGCAGACTGTACGGTCGCCGCCGCCAAGTCCCGTGGAACCTGCCGTTGACTGAGCAAAAGTATGCAGACGATACCCTTCGGCGTATTGCTGATTGCAGATATCTTCGATCTCCGAAAAGTTTTTCGATCCTTTTCCCACAAATTTTTCTCTCAGAACAACCTGCATGACACGGTACTTCCCTGCGTTGCTGTTGACCTTTCCCTCTTCATCATTAAACGAACCTAATAAACCCATGATCTTTGTCCTTTCTCTTGTTAAAAATGCGATACGATAATTAATGTAAATTTTATGTAAGTTTTTGAATTATCCGCATAAACACTACATCTATAAGCGATTTCATAATTGCAAAAACATTCATTTTACCACGAATTTACCACGATTGAATGAGCCTTGATATGACAATAAAACCGATAAGGGAGATAGCACATGAAAGCTGTGTATCTCCCTTTGTTCGTGCTAAATGATTACTTCACTCTAATTTCAAACTTCAAAATAGCTTTCATCATTTCTGCATGAATTTCTCCCTTTAGTTCTTCATCAACCTGCATATGTACCGTACCATTTGCGTGATAGCATGGTCGTAAGCATACTTTGGAGATATAGGCGTTATAAAAATCTAATATTTCTCTGACTGCTTTTTCATATCCGCTAGTTGCTCTGCAAATGAGGTCATAAGAGGGATAACCATAATCTTTTTTCATTTGTCCTATTTCCTTTCGTTTAATAACTTCTGTAATTTTTTCAGACCTCTATCCCGTCTGCTATTGATAGCAGAACGTGATACATGATATAGTTCTGAAATCTCTCTGCCGTTCATGCCTTGAAAGAAATGCAACAAGATAGCAGTACGCTGTTTTTCTGTCAATTCTTTCAATGCTGTACTTAATTTTTCATCAGATATACGAATTACAAAATTCAGCACTTGAAATGATACAAATTCATGTGAATAGTTGTCGTTCATACTATTCTCTATCTGTTTCATTTCAGGCAATTCACAAAACAACACTTCATGCTTGGAACGTCTGGCAGATTGCCTTCTATGACTTGATAATGTGCCTTTCATAACAATCATCATCAAAGCATTAAACTGTAATCTGACGATATGCTCGAAAGAAGATGTCCTCATAATTCCACCCCCTTTCTGCATAAAATGAAATATATAAACGGAATATTTCGACTTGAAACACCGTCTATATCACTAAAAAATGTAGAAAAAGCGTATGAAAAAGCCCGCACAAAACATATAATTTGTACGGGCTGTTAATATAACGTATCTAGTTGTAAGCATTGTGCCGATAAGTAAATTTTCTATCTTGACCTATATTTAAGGTACTTCATACATCAACCATTTTATCAAATCGCAATTTCAATTCTATTAGACAAATTTTTAAAGAAAACTTATAGACTGTGAAATCTAACCTTTCTTACTCCAGTTATGTCCAAAACTACTCTGTTCCGATTCCACATATCCACGCTGTCCGTAAATGGTACAGTCATTAAGGGCTGTTTCTAATGCTTGAAATTCCATATCATTTAATTCTACATTCCAGCTTGCAAGATTTTCTAAAATACGTTCTTGATTTTTAGAACCTGGAATAGGAACTATGGCAGGGTATTTGTGCAATATCCAAGCTAATGAAATCTGTGCATTTGTTACACTTTTCTTTTTTGACAGGGCTGATAAAATATCAAGTATTGGTTGATTGGCAATAAGATTTTCTTTCGTGAGCTGTGGAACAAATTTTCGCACATCATCACCTATAAATTGCGTTTCCGTAGTAACTTTACCAGAGAGAAAACCACTGGCAATGGGAGAGAATGGAACGATACCGATATTATTTTCCAAGCAATATGGAATAATTTCTTTTTCAAGCCCACGCTCCACCATAGAATAAAGACTTTGCACAGCACTTACGGGAGTTATTCTATGTGCAGTATCAAGGGTCTGCAATGAAACTTGTGATAATCCCCAACCACGAATGAAGCCTTTTTGAATAAATGTTCCCATGACTTTTGCCACATCTTCAATCGGTATTTGTTCATTTACTCTATGCAGATAGTAAAGGTCAATATAATCTGTTCTTAACCGTTCCATAGACTTCTTCAAATGTTCTGACATAACATCATACAATGTACGTTCACTTGAAATTTCGTCAGCTTCAAGATGTAGTTTTGTTGCAATCACAACATCTTTTCGTACTGGTTCTAAGGCTTCTCCTACCAGTTCTTCGTTGTGTCCAAGATAAAACTGCTCCTTTCCATAGCTTTCGGCAGTATCAAAAAATGTACAGCCAAAATCTACCGCTTTACGTATCGCCTGAATACTGTATTCTCGATTTGGCACTTTGCCATAGCCATGTGAAAATCCCATGCACCCCATACCGATTGAAGAAACAACTAAATTTCCTAATTTTCGTTTTTCTTTCATTGATTTATACCTCTTCTTTTGCATTTTTTGTAATACTGACACTTTCTCTTGAATACATGGTATCGTCCTGAATCAACTGAATTGCAAAATTTACAAGAGAGGGAATTGATGTGATATATCCTTTTGCTGGTTCTCCTTTTACAGTCAGAACAAAATCATTTTCTGCTCCCTCTCTTAGATACCCAGGACGCAAAATTGTATAATTCAAGCTACTATTTTCAACAATATCAACCGCTTCACGATTTGGAATTTGTGCAGGCTCATTATCAAGATTATCTTCTCCATCAATTTCATCAGGTATTTCATTGTAAATGCCGACTGCTCCCATGAAAATCAAACGGGAAATCATATTGTCAATCATTGCGGAAATTAATTTTTTAGCTATCTCAGGTAAAACATCACCAGATATTGCACAATAAACAATATCTACTCCTTGTATTGCTTTGCTTAAATCATTTTCTGATAAAGCGTCCCCGTCTATCACATTTATGTTTTCACTATTTTTATAAATGTCAGTTGCGTGTCGGGAGAATAAGGTTAATTTATATTTTTTCTCTTGTATCAATCTTTGAGTCAATGCTGTACCAAATGTACCAGTTGCTCCTAAAAGTAAAATGTGTTTCATCATATCACCTACCATTTCATTGCACTTTCCACAAAATCAGGATTTTCAGGTGTGCCTATCATTGCTTTCTTTTGGTCTAATCCTCTTAAAACATTCTGTTCTTCATTCGAAAGCGTAAAGTCAAAAACATCAATGTTTTCTTGTATGCGTAATCCGTTTGTGCTTTTCGGAATCGCAATAATATCTTGCTGTGTTAAAAAGCGTAGCATAATCTGTGCTGGCGTTTTTTGATATTTCTCGGCAAGTTCAACAATCACAGCATTTGAGAACATTTCATTTTGCTGTCCTTGTCCTAACGGAGCATATGCCATGTGCTTTACATGATATTTCTCCAGCCATTCATGCTCCGCTTGTCTTTGACAAAATACATTCGTTTCTATTTGGTTGATAGCTGGTACAACCTCATTAAAATGAATAAGGTCAACAAGTCTGTCAGGGTCAAAATTTGACACACCGATTGCCCGTATCTTTTTCTCTTTGTATAGCTGTTCTAATTCACGCCATGCCTGATAGTAATTTCCAAAGGGCCAGTGCAAAAGCACAAGGTCTAAATAGTCCGTATTCAAGTTTTTTAATGAATTAAGAACGGTTTCTCGTGTATTTTCGTAAGACTTAAAATTAACTTTCGTAACAATAAAAAGTTCTTTTCGGTCAATTCCACTCAAACGAATACCTTTTCCTACCTGTACTTCATTTCCATAAGCTTCAGCTGTATCAATTAAACGATACCCTGCCTGAATTGCTTTGCAGACGGATTGCTCACATTCATCTCCATTACTTAGAAATGTTCCATATCCTAGTATTGGCATTTCTATGCCATTGTTCAATGTAATAAATTCCATATTTTTTTCCTCCTCGAATTTTATTGCACAGTCTTTTTCTCTGTGCTATGCTAAGTATAAGAAGTTCGTGTAACTCGAAGTCAAGCGTTTTTTTGAAATTTTTTAAATTTATTCTAAGGGGTGAAAACATGATATATACGTTAAAGCAATTTGCACAAATGTTTGATATAACGGAACATACCGTGAGGTATTATACAGACATCAATCTTCTTCCTTGTCTGCGTGATAAACAGAATCGGCGAATTTTTAATGAAGAATCGGTCAACTGGATGCAGGGAATTGTCTGTTTAAAAGGCTGTGGTGCTAGTATTGATGATATAAAGGAATATTGTAGATTGTGCAGACTGCCTGAATCTAAAGAAAATCTTCAAGCAAGGTATCAGATTATTTTAAAACAACGTGAACAGGCATATAAGCGAATTGAAGAAGCTAAAGCAACCGCAAGCTATATGGATAGTAAAGTAAAGCATTACGAAGAAATATTATTAGGCATTATTCCTGATGACAGTAATCCTGAAAATTGGACAGAAACGACAAGACCTGATAAACATTAAATATTCTTTCCCTTTGTTCCTCTTGATTATCCAGCACAGAAAATAAAAAGCCCTGTCAAGAGCCTGCCACCATAGGTGGTGCTTTGCACTCTTGACCGGGCTTTTTGTCTTTCTGTATCTTTTATTGAAGAGGAAACACTATCTCCTTGGTTTTGCGAAACCGATTTCCTCTAAGTAATGCTTATAATCTTCTTCATCAAAATCAGACTGTGGCGATACATCAGGGATATTTCGCTTTCTGCCGATGTCTGCCAGTTCCCTTAGCTGTTCATCATCATACGGATTGTCATACACATACCCCTGTGGCTGTTCCCCGTAGCGGTCAAGGCTGTGCAGTTCCTTGTACATCTTCAACAGTCGCTCTGTTTTCTGACGCTGGACTAACTGCTTGAGTTCCAGCAGTTCCTCAATGGAAGTCTTCGTATCGTCTAAATAATTTCCTATATACTCTGCCAGCTTGTCTTTCATGTAATACTGCCACTGCTCATGGCTTTGGAAATATTCATTCTCATGCAGGGTATCTAAAGACACGTCAAAGTCTGCCTCACGTCGGATAACGTCTATGAGAAACGGTTCTGCATGGTCTGTATGCGACCATTCCCCCGATAACAGTTCATTCGGCGTAATCCCTAATGCGTTCATTATCTTTTCCAGCGTTTCAAAGGTCGGATAGTTCAGCCCTCTTTCAATCTTGGACAGGCTCTGCATATTGATACCGATTTGGTCTGCCAGCTCCTGCTGTTTCATTCCCCTTGCTTTTCTTATGGTCTGTAAATTCTCTCCTAAAAGTCTGTATTTCATGGCATAGCCCTCCATATTCCGTTAAATCTTTTTGCTTATAAGCCTATCATACTTAATTAAATTCATTTTGTCAATAAAAAGTTGTTGACAAATAAGCATAGAGTGATTATTATAGTCTTGTAAAACAAATTAAGCCTATTAGATTGAATTGTAAACTTATCAAAGATTATATAGTCCACTCTATTAAACTTATAAGATTGAATAATGGTTGATATGGCATGGATAAGACAAACAGACAGACGCTGTCGTGTCGCTGGAAAATCTCCCGGATTTTTTAAGCGTTCCGACTTGTCGGAAAGCGACAGCGTCGGGCGAGCCTGTGGCGAGCCCAGTGCCCCCGTTCTCTAACAGGGGGGCACTATTACATAAGAAACTTACCAAAACCCATACAATCCCAAAGCTATGAAACGGTATAAGAAGTTTTAATAAGATACGGATTATCACAATGCTTGAAGTCAGGTTTACATCTATTTTCTATCAAAAATGGCGGAATGGAGGACAAAATGGAACAAAAGGAATTTACACAGGAATTAAAAAACAAACGACTTGCCAGCGGGCTTTCACAAGGACAGCTTGCCGAACTTCTGCATATATCAAGATACAGTATCAACCGTTTTGAAAACGGAAAGGCAAATGCAGGAAAGGAAACACAGAACCGTATTCTCCGCTGTCTGAACTATTACATCAGCGAAAGACCGTTCTATCTCCTGATTGATTATCTGTCTGTACGCTTTCCCACAACAGACGCAAGACAGGTCATTCGTAAGGTGCTGGGCATGAAAGCCGATTATTTTATCCATTATGATTTTGGGTACTATGGCTATCAGGAGCATTACACCTACGGGGAAATCAAGGTCATGGTGTCCAGTGATGAACACATGGGCGTATTCTTGGAATTAAAAGGCATGGGCTGTCGCAACTTGGAACACATCTTGCAGGCACAGGAGAGAGATTGGTACGCCTTTTTAAACCGCTGTATCGACTTTGGCGGTATCATCAAGCGTTTTGATTTGGCGGTCAATGATGTAACGGGACTGCTGGACATCAACGCCTTAGATGAAAAATACCAGAAAAGAGAGGTAGAATGTCGTTCCTACAATTTCAAAGACGCAAACAGCGGAAAGCTGAGCGGAAACAACCGGGAGAAAGGCAAGACGCTTTATATCGGATTGCAGAGCAGTCCCTTATATTTCTGTCTGTATGAAAAGGACAAGGAGCAGGCAAACAAGCATAAGCAGGCAGACATCAAGAACCGCTTTGAAATCCGCCTGCGTAACAGAAAGGCAGTGCAGGCAGTAGAGGAACTGTTGCTGACACAGAATACGGTGGATTTGGTATTTTCTATCATCAATGGCTTTGTCTATTTCCCCAACTATCCGTTATGGGACATCTTCATCAGCCATGACGCACTGCCTTTGGAAATGAACCCACAGCCCGTAAACATGGAACATACTCTGCAATGGCTGGAAAAACAGGTCATGCCCTCTGTTGCCATGCTGGCGGAAATCGACAGGCTGACAGGCTCTGCCTATTTAAAAGAGATAGAGGAACAGACCACATTGACAGACACCCATGAAAAGAAGATACAGCAGATGTGTACAGACGTAAGGGAAGTCATTGAGGATAAGGGGGTGTTCTATGAGTAGCAAATGCCATGACATTCCCGTATGGGAGAAATACACCCTTACCATTGAGGAAGCGTCAAGATACTTCCGCATTGGGGAAAACAAGCTAAGACGCTTGGCAGAGGAAAACAAAAATACAGACTGGCTCATGATGAATGGCAACCGCATACAGATTAAACGCCGACAGTTTGAACGTGTCATTGACAAATTAGACGCAATCTAATGCAAATGAGCCTTGTATGTGTTATGATGAACACAAGTCATATCAAGGCTCTTTCCAACAAGGAAAGGAGCAGACACCTTGAAAGAGAAAAGACGGGATAACAAAGGTCGTGTCCTGCACACAGGAGAGAGCCAGAGAAAAGACGGAAAATACTTATACAAATATGTAGACGCATTTGGAAATACACAGTATGTGTATGCTTGGAGATTGACACCTACAGACGTAACCCCAAAGGGAAAACGGGAAAAGCCCTCACTTCGTGAAATGGAACAGCAGATACGACGTGATATGGAAGACGGTATCGACAGCAAGGGAAAGAAAATCACCCTGTGCCAACTGTACGCCAAACAGAACGCACAGAGGGCAAACGTAAAGAAAAGCACACAGAAACAGAGGGAACAGCTTATGCGGTTATTAAAAGAGGATAAATTAGGTGCAAGAAGTATTGACACCATTAAGCCCTCTGACGCTAAGGAATGGGCGTTACGCATGAAAGAGAAAGGGTTTTCCTACAATACCATTAACAACCATAAACGCTCGTTAAAAGCGTCATTCTACATCGCCATACAAGATGATTATGTGAGGAAGAACCCCTTTGATTTCAAACTGAGTGAAGTCATAGAAAATGATACCAAAGAGAAAGTCGCATTGACAGAGGAAGAAGAACAAGCCTTACTGTCATTCATCAAGACAGACAATGTGTATCATAAGTATTATGATGAAGTGCTGATACTGTTGAAAACGGGGCTTCGTATTTCTGAATTATGCGGTCTGACAACAGCAGACATTGATTTCACGAATGAGGTTGTAGCAGTCAGCCACCAGCTACTGAAAAGCAAGGAACAAGGCTATTACATTGAAACGCCTAAGACCAAAAGCGGAGTAAGGAACGTGCCATTGAGCAAGGAAACCATTCAGGCATTTCATAGAGTGATGAAGAACCGCCCAAAGGCAGAACCCTTTGTGATAGACGGGTACAGCAACTTCCTCTTTATCAATGGGAATGGCAATCCAAAGGTAGCGGTTGATTACAACGCCATGTTTACACGCATGGTAAAGAAATATAACAAGCCCCATGAGGACAAGCCCCTGCCCCATATCACACCGCATACGCTACGCCATACGTTCTGCACAAGGCTGGCAAGTAAGAATATGAACCCAAAGGATTTACAGTATATCATGGGACATTCAAACATCAGTATCACGATGAACTGGTACGCTCATGCGTCCATAGATACCGCAAAATCAGAGGTTCAGCGTCTGATTGCATAGAAGTATTGACCACGATTTTAACCACGATTGAAAGGAAAAATATAAGAATTTAAACCTTGATATGCAAGGTTTACCACTAATACAAAATGCCCGAATAGCTGATAAAATGGGGCTATTCGGACATTTGAGAAGATTTGAAAAGATAAGGAAAAAGGCATATATAATTTATTAAAATTCCTTTATCTATATATTAACGATTCGATCTGAAATTTGCAATAACTAATTGTTACAAAAGTAAATATCAATCAATTATCTATCATGAAGTTTTAATAATTACAATATTTCCCTTTGCCATGCGCGGCCGGTAGCCCTATCATTCTGTAAATTCAATCTCCATACCGTTTGGGTCCAAAACAGTGAAACATTTAGGGCGGGGCGGCTGATTGATAATCTCTGATGGAGAGTAACCAAGTTCCTTCGCTTTTTCTCTGATGGCACTTAGCTGTCCCATACTTTCGAAGCATAACGTCATGCCTTTGGCAGAAACACAGTTATCCGCGGTCATCTCTATAAATTCCAACATTGTTTCGCCCTCTGCATTTCCGAGGAAAGCGATTTCCCCGAAGCCTGGGTTGAAGCGATTCAGCACGGAGAGGGCTGCTATTTCAGTATAAAATCTTACAGTTGCATCCAAATCCCGGACATAAATAGTGATAAAGCCAAGTTTCATTTCAGTTTCTCCTCCTTTATGATGTTTAATCTGATATTCTTTTCATGTAAGTTGTATTTTCTCTCATCTCTAAAACATTCGATGAAATATTTTATTTCGTTCTCGCTTATATTTTCTTCTAACAGATGCTTTATCATGAAATAGCAATCGCTTATATCAAAACTCACTTCATTTTGTATAACTTGTTCTACCAATTTTTCATTTTGAGTCAATATATCAATGGCCTGGTTTTTTGATATTTCGTTATTATATAATTTTTCTAAGATATTTAATAAATATCGCCTTATTTCATTTTCAATCATAATATAATCATTCCTTTTAAATGATAAATTGAACTATTTTATCATCTGGCAATTCCTGATACGTCTTTCATTGCATGTCTACCTATTGAACAGATCATAAAATGAAAATCGTCATTTTAATAGCCGGCGCCAAATTTCTACAATCTCGCAATACGAATGAGAATCTTCGGGATATCTCTCATTTAAATCCAATTGGGTATTTACGGCTTCTCTATAAGATGAAATTAAGCCATATCGATTAAGGGCCGTATAATCAATAGAGTCAAATTCAGCGCCACAATTGGTTATGACACTGATACAGCAAGAAATATCTACTAAATCATAACCGCAGAATTCAAACTGTTTTTCCTGTTCCAATATATAATTGGGTTCAATTTCGGGGCGCACAATGACTGCAAGAACCTGACTACATTCTTGCGGCAAATCTATTTCTGATTTGTTTATTTCTTTTAATTCCATAAGGCCGCAATCAAATGTAACTAATTCGTTTGCTTTGATCTTTCCCTGATTGAACTTCTGCAAATTTATATCATTGACGCACCTGTCAGATCGGAAATACCGAACCAATCCCAGCGACATATAATCTCCATTTATCGTAGTTACAGACATATTTAAGCTGCTTCCTTTCAAACATACAGATCCGAATCTTTCAACGGTCACCCCGCCGCATCGCCTATGTGAAGTTCACTTCTTAAGATTCGGACGGATTTAAAATTGCAAATAAATGTTTTAGACCTATCAATATAGCCGGTGTTTTTTTAAAGATCCGTCTGCCTGCTGCGCTCTCTCTGCGACCTCTGTAAGCGGAAGTCTCTAAGTACCTGCTGCCATTCCTCCTCATTCATAGTGTTATAGTCGGTGAAGGAATCCTCATAGTTCAGAACCGGAACGTCGGGGCATCGCAGTTGGATACACTCCAGCAGCGGCTTTAGCTTTCTGGCGTCCCTAAGACCTGTACGCTGCACCTGATGGCGGTCGTCCATGATACACAGCTCCACTATGCGTGCGATCTGTGTACGGCCATTGACATGGCGGCGGATCATCTCATCCCGGCCAAAGACTATCCTCACCCGCTCGATGGCTGACACGTCGTCGCCGAAAATCCATCGCTTTCCCACGGCCACCCGGTCAAACCACCGGCCGTGTTCCCGAATGTCATCATCCACCATGGCAAACAATTCCCTGACGTCCAAAGCCTCCTCTGGGTAAGGAAGCTGGGAACGGATAGACCGGGCCAGGCGGCTTTTAGCCGGAAACAGGAAGTCCCGCAAGTTAGTATAGCCTTCATAGACTGCGGCAGCCAGCCCGCCCAGACAGAGGCCTCCGCTGACCGCCAGAACGATATAATCCATATAATCCCATCCGGATTTATCCGCCAGCAGCTCCCTGATAAACAGTGCGCCGGCGCCCAGGCCGATGGCCAGATAAAACAGCGCCCACAACAGGCGGGCCAGCCGCCGCCTGGTACGCTGCAAGCAATAGCCGCCGGCCGGGCTGCCGGCCCTCTGTTTTTTTGTATCATTGTTTCGCATAAGCACACCATCCTCCCTTTATCGCAGCGCCCTTATAGTTTTCGGCATTATCAATGCCCCTCGCAGCAGCAATTACAAGCGATCCGATATCTTTATTATCGCCTCTTCCGCCGGTTTTCTTAAGCAGCGATCATCTCATCGGTCAGGCCTACTGTTTCGTTGCAGAATTCATCTTCCTCTCGTTTCAATGGTTCCTTCCCTGTAGCAGCTACATGATTCATAATCAATGAATTTATTTTTAAAGATTTTATGTAAAAGGGGTGAGTTGAGTAAGGCTTATCCTGCTTTTACGTAAAGATGCAAGGCTTATCCCACTCGTTTTCACCAGAATATCCATTTCGAGTGGGGTAATACCCACTCGTTTTTAATAAAAACTATAAATCGAGTGGACGGAAATTCACATAGAACTTCAAAAATTGAGACTTTAGGACAATTTTCTCCCATTATATGTAATTTTGCGAAGGGAGTATGTCCACTCGTTTAGGGGAAAATACTTTATTCGAGTGGGGTTTGACCCACTCATTTTCGGTAAAATAGTTGTTTCGAGTGGGACACGTCCCACTCGTTTTAATCATAACCGGCATTTCGAGTGGAGCCTTTTTTCCACGTCTTACCGTAAGCTTCCGGTGCATCCAGTATTTTAATTTTGGATCTCCTGTAAAAGCAGGAGATCCCACCATACTGCTACAAATTTAAGGGTTTCTCTTTCAAAATAGTATTTACTTATAATGAGCATCCATAATAAACTTATAAAATGAAGTTATATTATCTTCCATACCGTTAACTAATCGTTTATAAACTTTATCAACCGGCGCAATATGATTTCCGCAATCATCAGATAATACAGGTATATTTGAAGTATTATCCGTTTTCCAGAAGAATCTATTTTTCAGAAGGCCATTCTTTAACATTACTTCTCCTAAATACGAGCCAAATATAAGAGCCATACTCCATATTTGATTTTCTGTCGGGCTGCTTTTAGAAAGATCTTTGGAATAGTAGTCCAATATTTCCTCTAAAGCCTCTATGCTATTAGAGGAATAATCAAATTTTTTTTGAAAACTTTTCGCATAGTTTATCGCAGTATCGCTATTCTTTCTTGCCATATCTTCTATTTTACTATCTACTCTGTTGGATTTCTTTAATTTATCTAATATTCCCATATCTTTTCATTCTCCTTTGCAGATCTTACCCTGACCTTTTAAATTCTCTAAAGCAGACGGATCGTTCTCTAAGATTTTCCCGGCCGTGGAGCACCTTTCCAAATCTGAACAGTCTCCGCAAGTAACAACGCCCTTTTTCAACGCGCACTGACGAATATCGCATATATTATCACAAAATACAGTTTTAATCCCATCTGCACGACAGCCTTGACAGTTAATATGTTCAGGCAGAATAGGCACGTCGTTTAATTGGGCCCATAGTTTCGCAGTTTTTTCTCTCAGCTTCTGGTCATCGTTGATCGTTGCAAGATATGCATCGCATTTTTCGCAATTCAAGCCACAATATGCGATCATTTTTTTCATGGTTATGTACCTCCGCAGCTTCCAAGTTATATGTATTATCTCATCTATTCAATAATTATACAATAACCTTTTCAGGTCTCACGCTCTTTCTTATTCTTGCAGTAATAAAAAAGCTCACAAAGGATGAGAGCTTTTTATCATTTAAACTATATTCAGTTACAATACATTTTTATTTTCTAAATAAAAATTATAAATTTCATTGCCAAAGTGCCCAAAATTCTTTAACACTCTGTCTGTTCCCTTCTCTTCTGCTTGTCTGAAAAAGTACACAGCTTCTGATCTATTTTCTTTATATAGCTCGCAAATCCCTTTCCAGGTTTCCAATACTCCATCATCCATTCTGCTTCGAGACATCCTTTCAATCAAACATAGCCATTTTTCGGATAATTCTATTTTGCCAAGATTTATTATGGCCTCTAAAATTGCAGAAGCGCAGAGAAATGACATAGAATTAGAATACAATTCTTCCGGAATTTTCTCAAAAAATACAACGTATTGTTTATATATCCCATCCCAGCTGATAGGCTTCCACAGATACTGTAGACTCATATACTCTTTTTCAAGATATTGATATTCTAATGGCAGCCTAAATAAATTCAAAAACTCATTATCTTCATTTTTCTTTTTATTTGTTATATCATCAGATTCTACAGCAAGTTTCAGAAAGCACGGATCTTCCTGATCAAATATTTCTGCGCCTTCTAAGCTATATGCTCTTTTTAAGTATTCTTTAGACGATTCAACTTCGTTTAAATAATATTGTATTTGACCGTATCTTAAGAAAATAAAAGGATTTTCTGCTGTATGTATAATATTATTGAAATAAAACTCCGCCTTATCATAATCCTCAGTAAAATAATAAGTATCAGCTATGGATACTATACTCCACTCGTATGCTTCCCATTGTTCTTTCGGTGCGGGCAACAGATCAATAATTTTCTGATAACATTCAACGGCGTCAGCATATTTCCCGTTTTTCATTAAATCATCAGATCTTTTAGCTAACTGATCTATTTTCTTTGAAACAAAAAATCCCAGTTTCATAATTTTCTCCCATTCATAAAAGTAATCGCTTTAATAACCCTAAATAAATCTCATACGGATTCCTATCTGTATTCAAAGTCTGATATGCTTATGTCCTTTCCGTTTTCAAATGGCATGAGCCAAATCGTCAATGTTACGTCCTTTTGATTTAAACGAACATCCGCTGTTTTAAAACTAATACTCTCTCCTTTATAAAATACATCTTTCATTTCCATATATGCTATACCTATAAAAAAACTTTTATCATACCCATAATCTTCGCCTTTATGAATATCATATGTAATGCCTTCTTCAACGTCTAAAACAGTTCCGGTATATGCCCCATTTGCATATGTACCTTCCTTTTGGCTTCCCGGCAGACCCTCATAATAATATAAATATTCTTGGCCATCTGTTATTCCTTTAAATATTGATCCTTCAATATATGGCTCTGCTTCAAAAGCCTCGATTTCTTCAATATCCGAAATGCCTTGTTCCTCAATATATTGAGCCTTATAGTCCATAAACTCACTCTGGCTGCAGCCTGCCAATAAAACAACCATTAAAATTAAGATCAGAAGTCTTTCCATTTAATCCTCGCTGTAATTATAAATTGCTAAAATTTAATTCGTCGAATATATTATCTCATCTCATAACCGATTTAGCAATAATAACCGGAAAGTTAAGCTTTGCATTTTTCTCATGAATATGAAAAAACCCTTATAAAATAAGGGGTTTTATCTTTTATTCCACCAACCCAGCGCTTTTTATATGCACTCACACGTTCTCAGGACATTTCTGTATCTTTATCTCATCAAACTGGGATTTTACTTTTCTTCCTTTTTATCTTTTAATAAGGAAATTGAAATACTTGATAGACCAATCCCCAACATAATGAACGCTGTATTAGTTTCTAATTCACCTAAAACAGATAATACTGTTACAGCTATTCCCATCGCAATTCCAATACCTTTAAGTGCTGTATCAACAATCTCGTCTACTTTGTTTTTACTCATATTTTCTTTGGTTTCTGTCTTTACTTGCATTAAATCATCAACAGAAACATCAAAAATCTCTGCCAATTTAGGAATGGAATTTATATCTGGGAAAGATAAATCTCTTTCCCATTTAGAAACTGCTTTATCTGTTACACCCATTTTTTCTGCAAGTTCTAACTGCGTCATTCCTTTTTCTTTTCTTAATGATGAAATCATCATGCCAAGCGTCTGTTTTTTCATCTGCTCGTTCCTCCTTGTTTTTGATGATTGCATCGTATCACATCCCTTCAAATTTACTCAACCGACTATCAGTTTAGTTGGCTTAACTGTTAGTTTACCTACCATTTTTCTACTATAAACTAAGACAAACTCTGTTTTACTTAGTTACGGCAACTTCTAATTTTACTCTTTATCTTATTTCAACAAACTGGGATTTATCAAAAAGAACATTCATACAAAAACATTTCTGTCTGATTATTTTCTGCTATCTTTTTATCATAAGATGAATATACATTCACTTTAGTAAATCCTATTTCTTTTAAATAGGGTTCTATTTCCCCTAGTTCATAAAGGTGTGTTTGAAAATCCATTCTTTCTTGTTGTAACAATTTTGTCCCGTCATATAATTCATAAATGCTTGGAGAATACTGTGTATGTGTTTTTTCATCATAATAACTTTTCCCTTTAAGAATTAGTTCATATCCTTCTTCTGTCTTGACAGATATTGACTTTTGGTAATCCGTATGGTCAGAACATTTATCCGCTATTGTATCAACTGCAAAAACAAATTTACCGTTCTTTTTCAATAAATCTTTCATTTTATGTAAAATTCTTTTACATAAATCCATATCTGTAAATAACGATACTGAACCAGAGGATATAAAAATATAATCGTATTTTTCTGTTGAATCATATTTCAGTATATCTTTTTGAAATACTTTTGCATTGGGTACCTTTTCTTTTAATTTCGCAAGCATTTCTGCTGACAAATCTATCCCCTTAATATCGTATCCTCTTTCTATAAAAGGAGCTAAAAACCTGCCACTGCCACATAAAGGTTCTAAAATTTTCATTCCTTTTTCTGCATAAGAAAGATAGAATGCTAATTCGTCTTGAGGTGCTTCTTTGTGTAAAATCTCATACATTTCTGTACATAAACTACCGTAATAATTTTTAATCATTTCCATATCTATTCCCTCACAACTTCTAATTTGTCGTACTCTTAAACTCCTTTGGTATGAACAAGTATATCACTCTTATATGAATAAGTCTATCCTCTTTCAGCTTCCTTTTCCCGTTCTGGCTCTCTGGGCTGCCGCAAAATGCTGTCTATGTTCTGCTTGATAACGTCGTATTCCTTGACCTGTTTTTTTCGCTTTCCATAGTCGGCGCGGAGGGCTTCTTTCTGCTCTTGCAGCTTTTCATACTCTGCTTGGAGTGCCGTAATGTCCGGGAGCTTGGCAACGCCCGCCGCCTTTAGTGCCTTTGCCGCCGCTTCATGGAGAATAATACCGCGCTCATGGGCTGCCCGGTAGCTCTCCTTATTCCTTGCTTTCCGGTATGCGTCATAGACGGGCTTTGTCTTTTGGAACGTGGAAACATTCTTAATCAAGACCGCCATATCCGCAAGCCGCTTTTCTGCGCTCTTTAGGCTCTCTGCTGCCTGTTCGCTCTCTATCTGGATTTCTGCGATTCTGGCGGTCAATTCCCCGTACTGGCTTATCTGATGTTCCGTAAGGAAGTTGAGCGTCTTTGCCGCCTGCTTCAGATTGTGGATTTTCGCCCACTGTTCATAGCCCCGGCTCTGGGCTGCTTTAATGCTGTTCTCAATGTCAATCAGTAAGGAAACGCCGCGCTCTGTCTTTGGAGCTTTGACGCTTCGGGCGCGTCTGCCCTCTATCCGTTCCCTTATGGCTTCCTCTGTATAATCTGCGCCGAGGGTTTTAAGCCTTGTATATCGTTCCTGCCCCGGCACCAGACAGGACACATACTTTCCCCGTTTAATCTCATAGCCTGCCGCTTCCAGACGGGACAGCAATTCTTCAAAACTGGAAACCTGCGGAATGAGGGCGTCAACGGCTGTCTTTAGCCTGCCCTTTGCGGTTTTCTCTTTCTTGTAGACAGCATAATTTTTTCCCCGGCTTCCTTTCTCCGGCACAAGGACGGATAAGCCGTTTTCCCGGCACAGCCTGTCGCTTAGGTTGCGTATGCCGTAATAGCTGCGCTTGTTGGAATTGTACTTGCGGTAGTCTACAAAGTTAGCCGCACAAAAAATGATGTGGTTATGGATATGCCCTTTGTCTATGTGGGTAGTGAGGACGTATTCATACTGTCCCTTTGTTACTGCGTCGGCAAGCTGCTTTCCGATTTCATGGGCTTTCTGATAATCGACTTCCCCCGGCTCAAAGGACTGTATAAGGTGGTGGGCTAAGTTATCGCCCCGGTCAAGGGCTTGCGAAAGGGTAAATCCAAACTCAATGTCTGCCGTTTCCGGCGAACAGCCGAAAGAGGATATGAGCATTTTCCCGTCCGTCTTGTCCGGGTTCTGGATATAATCGAGGGCTCTCTTCAACGTGCTTTTAATAGGTTTAATCTTTGTAACCGCCATATTTCCGCAAGCACCCCCTTTATTTCCTCTATGTCCTCTTGGTAGACGCTGCCCGTCGCATTGACCCGCCGCGCTATCTGGTTGACGTTCACACCTATTTTCTGTATCTCCGCTGTCATGGCTTTTATGTCGGCGTGGTCTATCTGAATGATATACCCGTCGATTGCTATTTTCCGAAGATAGGCTTCCATGTTCCGGGTAGGGACGAGCTTCATTTTCTGCTCAATCAACGCCCGTTCTTCCGCTGTCACTCTGAATTTGATTTGTATTGTCCGTTTCCGTCCGTCCATGCTCTGACGCTCCTTTC
>OLRD01000916.1_pt1 | contig 20364 bp, 24 predicted proteins | sample 1672051 | NCBI WGS metagenome assembly OLRD01 (sample SAMEA3136640, study PRJEB25190) | human gut metagenome | biome: human gut; feature: human-associated habitat; material: faeces | place: Austria | collected 2013 | reverse complement strand
GCGGCATAAGGCTTTGGGGCTCTGCCCCAAACCCCGGCAGGCGCGAAGGGAAGCGCGTGCCCTGTGGGCACTTGGGCCGAAGGCCCAAAGCGACCCGAAGCGGGGCAGCGAAACCATGAGCACGACCGAAAGGAAAGTGCGAATGATTGAGCAACCGGGGCGGGCATGCGAACTCAACACGAAGGGAGCCGGACAATGAACTACGCGCGTGAAGCTTTGGCTCTGATCGATCGGATGATGGCAAAGCCCCTGACGGCCCACGAGATCGCTTTATGGCACGCACTGGCGGCCATCAGCGCAAGATGTGGAAAGTCGGAGGGGCTTTCGGTTCCGATGGACTTGCTGAAGGTTTACACAGGTTCAAGCAAGGATTCCGTGGAGCGGGCGCGAAACGGACTGAAAACCAAGGGGCTGATCGATTGGCAGAGCCAGCGCGGCCGGAAGGCGCCGCTTTACACCATTTACAGCGTTGCGGAGCAAATAGCGGCGCAACCCGCCCCGCAACATACCCCACAACATACCCCGCAACATGCCCCACAACATACCCCACAACCTGCCCCCTTATATACTACTACTCCTACAATAAACAGCAGCAGTAGTATAAGGGCGCAAATAGCGTCGCAAAGCACCCCGCAACCCGCCCCACAAAGTACCCCGCAACCTGCGGCCCAAACGCTTCCCCTGCTGACACAGGAGGAGGCTGACGCCCTGCAGCGGGAGATGGACGATGTGCTGGAGGCCGCGGCGGAGATCGGCATTCCGCAAAACGCGGCGGACCTGAACTACGGAAACCGGCTGGTGGCGGACTACTCGGCGGCATGGGTGCGGGAGGCGATCCGGCGGGCGGGCACGGGCAGCGCGAGCACACGCAGCTGGCGATACGTGGAGGGCATCCTGCGCAGGTGGCGTGAGCTCGGGGGTATGGACGAAGCGCGTCAGGACATGAGGGCCCCGGCAGTCGAGGAAGATTCCGCACGGCTTCGCGAGGATGCGCGCACGCTGGCGCGGCTGAGGGGTGAGCTGCCCAGATGACTCCCCTGTACGACCACGAGAGCGAAAAGTGGCTGATCGGCGCGCTTTTGACGGATGCGGAGGTGCAAAAGCAGCTGCCGACGCTGCCGGCAGACCTCATGCACGACCCGCTGAACGAAAAGATTCTATCGTGCATGCGGCGGCTTCAGGAGCGGCGCGAGCCCATCGAGCCGCTGAGCGTGCAGGGCGGCCTGCGCGACGCGGGCGAGCCGGACATGGCGGAATACCTGATCGGGTGCATGCGCTTTGCGGTATCGGGGGCGAGCGCGGGGCACTACATCGCCCGGCTCCGGGGCCTTTGCCGGGCCCGGAGCGCCTATGCCATAGCCAGTGCGTTTTGCCGCCAACTGACCGAGGGCGAGGACGTGGACGCCTGCACCGACGCGCTGCGTACCGCTCTGCGGGGGCTGGACGCGCCGTCCGGGCGCATCGTGCGCATGGACGAGCTGGCCAGCGGTGTATACGACGATGTGGAACGGCGGTCCCGCGGCGAAATGACAGGGATTCTGACCGGAATTCCGGATCTTGACCGCCTGATCTTCTGCCTGGAGCCGGGCGATCTGGCGGTGATCGGCGCGCGGCCCGCGGTGGGCAAATCCGCCTTTAGCATGCAGATCGCCATCAATGCCGCCCGGCAGGGACGGCATGTGCTGGTGTGCAGCCGCGAAATGCGCCAGATGCAGTACGCGCACCGCATCGCCGCCCACCTTTCGGGCATCAACAGCGCCCGGCTGCGCCGAGGGGCGCTGTCGCAGGAGGAATGGGGCGAGCTGGCCGGGTGCTGCGGGGAGATGGGCCGCCTGCCGCTGGCGTTCACCTTCGACAGCGCCACGGTGGAGGAGCTGCGCGTGCAGGCCCAGCGGGAAAAGGAGTTGAGAAACCTCGATCTGCTGGTGGTGGATTACCTGCAAATTCTACGCACCAGCGCGCGCCTGCAAAAGCGTTACGAGGCCGTGGGCCATGTGAGCCGCGCCCTCAAAGACATCGCGCTGGACCTGCAGGTGCCGGTGGTGGCCATGGCGCAGGTGGGGCGGCAGACGGTAAACGCCGGTGGCGAACGTGCGCCGGTGATGCCGGACCTGAGCGACCTGCGCGAATCGGGCAACATTGAGCAGGACGCGGACATCGTGATCTTTCTTCACCACCCCACCAGCGGCAGCGACCGCAGCATTCCCTCGTATGACCTCGACACGCGCGGGGCCATCGAAGCGCGGGAGGGATATCAGTACATCGTGGTGCGGGTAGCCAAGCAGCGCCAGGGCGAAAACGGGTCCTTCGGCGTGGAGTTTGACGCGCCGCACATGACCTACACTTGCATTGCGAGGTGAGCATCGTATTTCGGCTTTAGTAAACACGGGTAATGAAACAGTGCTGAATTCAGATAAATCAGATAATAATTATTGTTTTACATAAGGAGTGATCTTTTTGACCACAGCTGAGCTCAGACATATGCGTATGCTCATCAACCGTTACCATGAAGCCTGCTTTAATGTAGAACGAGCTATGGCTCGTGCTACCCGATGCGCACCGGTTTTAACCTTTATGCCTAAGGGAGGCATGAATGAAGGTATTCTGGAAAATGGGGTTGACCTATTGACGGATGCCAAGCAACGACGTGATGAAATCCGTGACTCTCTAACAGTGTTGAGAAAAAGGCTCTCTCCCATTATCGACACGTTAGAAAACCCAATGGACAAACAGATCATGCGTATGCGGTATCTAGAGGGATGGAGCGTTCGCAAAATTGCCCTGCGTCTTTCCTTTAGTGAAAGATGGATTTTCAAACGGTTACAATGCGCAGAAGAGAAAATTTTAAAGGAATTCAGTTAGTTCAGTCTGGGCCATGATATACTGGCATTGTAAAAATAATGAAGAACTGTGTGGCAACAATATTAAAGCAGTATCTGCTAGATTTTTTCGACACTATACTATATAATGGGAGGGAAAATAAGAGACAAAAGGAGAATAATATGCCAAATTACAACTTAAGCTTTACAGCATGCAGCTTTCATGTAAAAAAAGCATATACTCCTCAAACCTGCGCATACGATTTAAATAAAGCCTTTCCAGTCACACGCGAGGGCATGCCAAAAAACATGGATATTTCCGAGCTGTTTTCTATGTTTGTTGCTCAAAACGCAGGAACAGACATAGACAGCGTCAAAAAACGCGTGTTCTATTGTAAGCGGATGCTGGATTGGGAGGGAGAAACGAAGGCTTTTCGCTATTGGTATATGCAGATCATTTCTGGTGAGTATGGAAGCTCTGCGGATCTGATTGATGTAGCCACAGGCAAAAACACTTATAATCGCTCTGCAGAGGAAGCCGAAGTGAGACCGTTTGTTGTGTTTGTCGTTATTCCAAAGCAAAACCAAAAAAGCTTTCCGGTCCAAAAAGGCATGTTCTTTTTTCAAAATGTTGGCCCATTTGGAATCAAAACCGTAACAATAACTAAAATGAATCAGCTGTTTTCCGAGATGGATGTTACTTTGACTTGCAAAACCATTTCGAGTGGATTGTTTTTTTCAAAAGTCGTCAAGCAAAGCAGTCTTTTGAAGATTCAATGCGTCAAAAATGTCATCTCTGAGGATCGTGCGGACCGATTAGCTTTTGGATACGGAAGAGAAGTAAAAGTGCTGGACCGCCTGCAATTTAGCACCGGGGCCTTTTCTCGGTTGTTAGAGTGCCTACGGAGTTTCAGCGCCGATAAACGACAACTCTTTGAGTTTGAAGGTATTGGACGGGGATACGATAATGTTAAGCTGGTTGTAGACATTGGCGGACGCAACAGAGTGATTGACTTGCACAATATGGAAAACTTAAGCATCATTGAAGGAATTCCAGACGAAATAAAGGCTATGGATGGGCATCCTGACATGTCACGATTGATTCCATATTTCATACAAACCGCAGAAGAATACCTGTCGCAGATGGTTTTGCATTTTTGAGTGCGGGAAGGAGAAAGGATAGATGCTGTATAGAGACGCAATAGACTGGCTTTTAAGAAATTGGCAATTTGCTATATCCGGCATTTTGATCTTGGCGTTTTTATTCAAGAAAGTCAATAATTATTTTGACTTTAGGGAGATTATAATCAATCATCTGAGATTGTTCAAAACCTCTCCCGCTCAATATATGCTCTACTATGGTATACCTGCTCTTTTGGCATGGGGAACAGTCAACAAGCGAACGATTGACGAGGTTGTCATTAATAATGTGAACATCGTTATAACAATTTTACTATCCGTTTTATTTGCTACTCTAAGCACTATTGCGCCTTTGCATGGAAGTGAAAAAGAGTTTGAACCATTAAAAGCAGAAACCATTAATGCGATTATGTTTGAATCTTTGCTTTGCGTATTTACTCTTGTCCTTTCGTTTGTGGTTATATTTTCTAGCGGCTTCGGGCGGACTATATTCTGTATAATTGTGAGCTGGTTGATCTACTATTTTGTATACGTAATCGTTCTACAACTACTAATAGTATTTAAACGGCTGAGCAAGTTGCTTCAACATGCGAACTGAAAACTGTTTTGATATTAATTATTGGGTGGTCGATATAACGACCTCCCTTTTTTCTGTCTCAATATATTGCGGATACATAAAGGAGAACGCAGGAGATGACGACAAATGCTGACGGACAGACAGGAGCGGTTCTGCAAGGAATACATCATCGACTGCAATGCTACCCAGGCGGCGATCCGTGCCGGGTACAGTCCAAGGACGGCCTACCGGACAGGGGCCGACAACCTCAGGAAACCTCAGATATCCGCCCGCATCGCTGAAATGATGGCCCAGAAGGACGCGGAGCTGATCGCCACCGGGGACGAGGTGCTAAAGGCCCTCACCCGCATCCTCAGGCGGGAGGAAAGGGAAACCGTGGTAGTGACGCTGCGCAGCCATATGCCCGTAATATGCGAGGACGGCCGCACCCGATACGCAGACCGGGAGGAAACGCACCTGGAGCAGATACCGCCCAAGCTAAGCGACGTCAACCGCGCAGCCGAGCTGCTGGGCAAGCGGTATGCCCTGTGGACCGACCGGGTTGAGGTGCCGGGCGGGTTGGTAACCATTGTGGACGACGTGCCGGAGCCGAACGCCGCGCTGGCTGGGGATGGAGAAGAGCATGCCTGACGTGCGCCTTGCCGGGCTGATTGCCCCGGCGTTCCATGCGGTACATGCCGACATCCGCCGCGGCGGGCACGCCGAATACTGGCTATACGGCGGGCGCGGGAGTGGAAAGAGCAGCTTTGTGAGCGTTGAGATCGTACTGGGAATGATGAGGGAACCGCAGGCAAACGCGCTGGTATACCGCAAGGTGGCCGACACCCTGCGCGACAGTGTGCTGGCGCAGCTGTGGTGGGCCATCGAAGCGCTGGGCGTGCCCGACTGCTGGCGGCGCAGGGTAAGCCCCATGGAGATCGAGTACCTGCCCACGGGTCAACGGATTCTGTTCCGCGGCGCGGACGACCCGCAGAAAAGCAAGGGCATCAAGCTGCAAAAGGGGGTTTTCCGCTACCTGTGGTTTGAGGAGCTGGCAGAGTTTGACGGCATGCAGGCCATACAGACCATCAAGGCAAGCGCCCTGCGCGGCTGCAGCGCCATCACCTTCTTCAGCTACAATCCACCGCAAAGCGCGGCAAACTGGGTCAACGAGGAGGCGCTCAGGGTACGTCCGGAGCGGATGACGCATCGGTCCACCTATCTGGACATGCCGTCCCAGTGGCTGGGCGAGGCATTCCTCAGCGACGCCGAGGCTCTGCGCCAGAGTGACGAGCGGGCATGGCGCCACATGTACCTGGGCGAAGTGACCGGCACGGGCGGTCAGGTGTTTGAAAATGTGGAGCTGCGGCCCATCCCGGACAGGGAAATCAGGCGGATGGGCGCGTTTTACGACGGGCTGGACTTTGGTTACTGGCCAGACCCAAGTCACTGGGTGCGCGTGAGCTACGATCCAGCGGGTCAGACGGTGTATGTGCTGGACGAGCTGCGCAGGTACCGCACCGGAGACCGGGAGCTGGCGGGGCTGCTCAAGGATCAGAAAGGGCTGGACCGGTCGGTCGAGATCATTTGCGACAGTGCGAGCGAGAAACCCATCGCGGATCTACGGGCCGAGGGATTACGTGCTACAGGTGCGCTGAAGGGTCCGGGAAGCATCGAAGCGGGCATCCGGTGGCTGAGGACACGCAGGCGCATCGTGATCGACCCGACGCGCACGCCGGAAACGGCGCGGGAGTTCCAGCGCTATGAGCACGAAAAGAATCGGTCCGGAGAATACGTGGAGGGGTATCCCGACCGCGACAACCATGCTATTGACGCGGTGCGCTATGCGCTCAACCGCGTATGGCTGAGAAAGGACAGATGACATGCTTGCAAGACTGATCGAATGGGTGCAGCGGCTGTTTGGCTTAAGACCGCGCAAGGCAGCCGAGCCGGTGGACACGTTTGTGCAGCGGTATGAGGACGCGACGGGCGAAAACATCACCGCCGTAATCGCCGGGCGGCTGTCGTCACTGACGCTGGGCGAAAGTACACTGGCCGTGGAGGGCAACGGCCAGCGCGCGGAGCTGCTGACCGGCGTGGCAAACGCCCTCTGGCGGAAGATGCCGGGCATCGTGGCGCAATCGTGGGGCAAGGGCGGCAAGGTGCTTGTGCCGATGGTGACAAGCGGGGAAATCGTGGTCACTGCGGTGGATCAGTCCCGCGTGGCAGTAAGCGCGCGGCGGGGAGAGCGCATCACGGCCGCCACGGTGCTGGCAGATCAGGCGCAGGTGAGCAGCCGCCGCTACTACCGCCTGATGGATTACCGGCTGGAAGGGGATAAACAGGTCATCCGGCAGCGGGTGGTGAGTGAATCAGGAATGCCGGTACCTATGGACACGGTTTCACAGTGGGCAGGAATTGACGAGGAGATCAGCATTTCCGGCACGGACCGTCTGCTCATGGCGTGGATCAGGTGCCCGCGCGACAACCGCGCGCAGGAAAGCGATTACGGCGTGCCCGTCACCTGGGGCGCGGAAACGGAGATAGCGGAGCTGTGCGAGCATCTGAAATGGTACCGCCGCGAGTTCAAACTGGCCCGTCCCATGCTGGGACTGGACGCGACGCTGTGGCGCAATCTCGACGACCTGTCCATACAGGACGTGCGCCGCACCGTGCAGGACGACGAAACGCCCTTTGTGCCCGTGAGCTATGGAGCCATCGGCGAGGGGCAGCAGTGGCAGCACTTCGCCCCTGCCATCCGCCAAAGCGAGTTTGAAGGGCGGCTGCAAAGCCTGTACCGCCGCGTGGAGAAGGCATGCGGACTGTCGCAGGGGATCCTGACCGAGCGCCAGCAGATGAATTACGCAAACCGCGACGAGGTGCGCGCCGCGATGTACGACACCTACAGTCTTGTCAGCCTGATGCGGCGTGAAATCGAGACGGCCGTGCGGGATGCGCTGTATGCCGCCGACGTGCTGGCCGAGCGCTTCGGGCTTTCCCCCGCGGGGGCGCGGGGACAGTGGGAAGCGGCCTTTGACTGGGACATGAGCCTGCTGGAAAGCAGCCAGCAGACCTTTGCGCAGATGAGCGAACTGCAAAGCCGCGGGCTGATCACGGGCGAGCGGCTGACCCAGTGGGTGATGGGAGGCACGATGGACGAGGCGAGGATGGAGGTACAGCAGGCAAAGGCGCAGCAGCCGGACCCGATGGCGGGGGTGTTTGACAGCTGATGAGGGGTGGTCACATTGGATGCGGCGGAACGTGCGGCTAAGATCTTCATACGCCGCTATGAGGCGCTGAACGAGGAATACCTGGAAATCATCGGCGAGCGCATCCGGGCCATCGGGCGCGTCTCCCCCACCGACCTATACCGGCTCGAGCGCCTGCGGGATATTGGCGCGGACATGGAAAAGCTAAAACGGAAGCTCGCGTCGGAAACCGGGAAAAGCCTGAAAGAGCTGGAAAAGCTGCTGCGACAGGCGGCGGACGCGGCCATGAAGCCCTACGACGGCCTTATGAATGCCGAGCCTTACCTGCGCAACGAAATTGCCGAAGCCATGGCCGCCGCGCAGTACATCGAAACGGCCCGCGCCATGGTGAACCTGAGCAACACCACGGTAAGCAGCGCGTCCTATCAGGGGCTTGTGGACCGTGCGGTGAGCGCCGTGCAGCTGGGCACGGAGAGCTACCAGAGCGCCATCCGAAGCGTGCTTCGCAGTACGGCGTGGGATGGCCTGTGCGTGGTGGACGGCACGCGCAAGGTGCGGTATGCGAGCGGCCTGACCCGCAGGCTGGACACGGCGGCGCGCCAGAACGTGCTGGACGGCTTCCGGGCGCTGATGCAGCGGACGCGCGACGAGACCGGCAAGGCCTTCGGGGCCGACGGTGTGGAGATCAGCGCCCACATGCTGTGCGCGGAGGATCATCTGCCGTATCAGGGGCGGCAATTCAGCCTTGAGGAGTTCGAGCGGCTGAATCAGACCCTGCGGCGGCCCATTGCAAAAGGGATATGGAATTGCAGCCATGTGGCCGAGCCGATTGTGCTGGGAATCAGCGAACCGGCGTACACGGAGGAGGAGCTGGCCGAGTACCGCAGGAGCAGTCTGGAGCAGGTCACCATTGACGGAAAGACCAGAAGCCGATACCAGTGGACGCAGGAGCAGCGGCGGATTGAAACCGCCATCCGCAGGGAAAAGGACGTTGCCATTGCCGCCAAGGCCGCCGGGGACGACGTGCTGCGCAGGCAGTGCCAGCAGCGCATCAATGACTACCGGAAGCACTACGAGCGCATCAGCAAGGGCGCTGGGCTGGAAGTGCGGACGGATAAGATGACCGTGAGCGGATTCCATAGGGTGCGGACGGCGGAGGAGCTGCTTGCCACCCGAAAGAAGCACGCCTTCGAACAGGCACGGGCGGATATTCAAAGCGGGAAGATTACAAAGAAGATCAACCGCGAGAAACAGGCGCGGCATATGGCCGGCGACAAGGGATATATAGAGGGCCGCAGCGTGATTACCGTGCCGATAGAACGATTGCAGGAGCTGGTAGATAAGTATGCTGGAACGGGGAAAGTAATCGTTTCAGGAAAAGACCTTGACAAGATAACGGAAGAAGTTGATTTTCATGAGAAAATTGGGTATACTGTAAACCGCGAAGGGGGAACCTATGAAACGACATGGGTAAAAATACACTACGGAAGAACAGGAGATCACGCGGTTCCGTTTAGGAGGGATGATGATGGTGCCATATAGCGAATTTGAAATCAAGGCAGATGATGCGCGGGGGCATCGCGTAAGAATTACCTTCAAGGACGGAAGGAAGCCGGTTGAAGGGTATTGCAGCGGGTTTTCCCGCGCACTGGATTGCGACCCGGAAATTGCCGAGATTGATGTTTTAGAGCACAAAGAAGCAAACTGGGGAGAATCCTTCGATGAAACCGAGGTCGAGGACATCATCATTCTAGACTGAACCGCCAAAACTGATGAATACGGTCGGCGAAGCAGACAATACATCGGTGAGCACGCTACTGTCGCTGTTAATCCAGATACGGGTGCCACAGTATCTGTATGGCCAACACACAGCAAGATTGCAAGAAAGCTCTTAAAGGAGCAGGGAGAGCAATGAAAATTCCATTTTCCAAAGACCAGGCACAGTTCATTCAAAGTGTTTCGGACGTTGATCCGTTCAGCGATCTTTCAGACGATATGCTTTTAAAGCTGATCGATGATTTGCAGAACCATTTGCAGACGTTCGGGATCAATGCTTCGGGCAACGGAGAAAACGAAGCCGGAACAAAATGTGCAAATCTTCTTGCATGGCTCGCCAGAAACACCTAAACCGCCTTTTGGCGGTTTTTTGAATACGTTGGAAAGGCCGCGCACCCAACACGGGGCGCGGCTTTTGCATACAAAAAATTGGGCCGGAACGCCGTAAAACTACCAAGCCGGGGCGGAAGGGCACCGCGTAAAAAAACCGTAAGGCGACAGGAGGATATTATGACCAGAGACGACGTAAGAAAGACCTTTCCCGAAGCGACTGACGAACAGGTGAAGGCGATCATGGACCTGCACGGCGCGGACATCGAGCGCACCAAGGGCGCTGCCGGGGCCGACGCTGCGAAGCTGACCGCCCTGCAAAACGAGCTGGACGAGGCAAAGACCACCATCGGCACGCTGGAAGCCGCAAAGGCCGACGCGGACAAGCTGCAGGCCGAGATCGACCGCTACAAACAGGCGGAAGCGCAGCGGCAGGAAGCGGAGAAGGCCGCACAGGCGCGCGCCGCGCTGGAAAGCCGCTTCAACGCCGTCGTGGGCGACCGCAAGTTCGTGCACGACTTCGTGCGGCAGGGCGTTCTCGGCGAGTTTGAAAAGGCGCTGGCCGACAAGGCCAACGAAGGAAAGGGCGACGCGGCCATCTTCGACGGGCTGACGCGCGACAAGGACTATTTTGCAAGCATGAACCCCGGAGGCAAGCCGGACATGGGCGGCATCGGCGGCGTTTCGTCCGACGACGACGCCCGCGCCATCATGGGACTGCCGCCGAAAAAGTAAGAAACGGAGGATAACGATATGCCGAACAACATCACCCCTTTCAAGAGGTACACCAGCCTGCTGGACGAGGTATACCAGAACGCCAGCGTGACCAGCATGCTTGACATGAACGGCGCCACGGTGCGCATGGGCGTAAACGCCAACGAGATCGTGATTCCCAAGATCAGCATGGACGGCCTGGGCGACTACAGCCGCAACAGCGGCTATGCGCAGGGCAGCGTGACCCTGACCCACGAAACGGTCAAGTTCAACTACGACCGCGGCCGCCGCTTCACCGTGGACGCCATGGACGACGAGGAGACCGCAGGCGTGGCCTTTGGCCAGCTTTCCGGCGAGTTCATCCGCACCAAGGCAGCCCCCGAACAGGACGCCTTCCGCTTTGCTACCTATGCGAGCGTGAGCGGCATCAGCACCACCGCAGGAGCAGACCTGTCCGACGCGGCAGCCGTGCTTGCGGCCCTGATCGCCAGCCAGAACAAGATGGACGAGGACGAGGTGCCCACCACCGAACGGTATCTGTTCATCACCCCCACGCTGTACAACCTGGTGCAGAACATCGACACCACCAAGAGCAAGGCCGTGATGGACAGCTTCGCCGCCGTGACCAAGGTGCCCCAGAGCCGGTTCTATACCGCCATCGACCTTAAGGACGGAATTGACCATACCGGCGATGATGAACCCGGTTCCGATGAAACCGCCGGCGGCTATGCCAAGGCCTCCGGCGGCAAGAACATCAACTTCATGGTGATCCACAAGCCGGCGGTGATCCAGTTCAGCAAGCACGTGGTGAACAAGATCATCACGCCAGAGCAGAACCAGACCAGCGACGGCTGGATGTTCTTCTACCGCGCCTACGGTCTGGCCGACGTGTACGAGAACAAGCTGGCCGGCATCTACCTGTACGCCGCCACGACCTGACGGAGGTGATGGGATGAGGACGGTTGGCAGAGTGTACCCGGAGGAGGATGGGCGCCGTCCTCCTCCCGGCGTGAAGGCGGCCGATCTGCGTGAGAGCGTGGATGCGGCTGCCTGTGCCACAGCGAGCGGCAACCAAGCCGACAGACCGCACAGCGCGAACACCGGAGGCGGTCGTGCGAACGTGGTAAAGCGGCCTTCCGGGGCCGGGAAACGGGGGCGAAAAGCGTGTACCTGACCTATGACGAGTACAAATCCATGGGCGGCACGGCGGAAGAACCCGCTTTCACCCACCTGTGCACGGCGGCATGCGGACGCATTGACCGGCTTACGCACGGACGGGTGCGGGACCTTGAGCAGGTACCGCAGGAGGTAAAGGCGGCGGTATTTGAGCTGATCCACCGGGCGGAGAGCTACGAGGCAGAGGACGCGCGCATGGCATCCTTCACCAACGACGGAATGAGTGTGTCCTACGTGCAGGAAACGGCCCCGCAGCGCGATTCATCGCTCAACAGCGTGGTGATTGACCTGCTGTGGGGGCAGAAAGCCGCGGACGGGAAAACGCCGCTGCTGTATGCGGGGGTGGCAGGGTGAGTATGCACGGGTACCGACGGTATTTCACGGATACCGTGACGATCTACCATAAGACGGTGGACCCTGTGACGAAGGACGACGTGTTCGAGCGCGTCGTGGTGCCGGCTGTGATGGCGCGGTGGCATACTGAAAGGACGGTCGATTCGTCCGGCGTGGTGAAGGTGGCGCAGTCGCTGAGCGTGACCGTGCTGCCCGACACCGACCCCGGCGAGCTGATGCAGCCGGGCGACTACCTGCTTGTGGGCGACGGGCCGGAGCTGACGGAGGAATACACGCTTAAGCACCTTCGGCGCGACTGGCCGGGCCTTGCGCAGATACAGGCCATCGCAGACAACCGGGGCAAGCCTCACCTCAAGCACAGAAAGGTGGAATGCGTATGAAGCTGACCATCAAGGACTATTCGCAGTTGTTGCGCGAGCGTGGCATCGGGCGCGGGCATCCTGTACAGGTATTCATTGCAAGTGAAGCTATCAGGCTAATGTGGAAGTACACACCAAAGAAGTCAAAAGTAATGGCGGGGTCCGCTAAGGTTGCAAGCGGTGGAACGGAAATCCATCAGTACACGCCATACGCCCAAATTCAGTACAAAAACACACATTTCCGGCATCGTGGCATCGAGACGCACCACTGGTTTGAGGCCATGAAGCGGAACGGAGGAACCGAAAAGATACTTAGGGCGGCGTGCAAGAGGGCAGGTGCAAGATGAACGCAGTGATGAATCAGGTGATCGCGTGGCTGGCCGGATTTGAGGGTGTCGCAGGGGCGCAGCGCGTAACGCCGGACCTTCTGGAGGACGGCGACATGAGCCTGAGCGACCTGCCGGAGGACAGCGTGACCATCTATGTGGACGGCACGCGGGATGTGACCGCCTATGCCATGTTCCGCCTCCGCCACGGGGTAAAGACCCACGGCGAGCGCATGGAGGCGCAGGAGCTGCTGGATACATTCGAGCGGGAGGTGTGGCGGCGCAACCTTCGCCGCGACCTGCCGGAGGGAGACGCCCGCACGCAGTTCCAGAGCGTGACCGTCAGCCAGAGCCCGTACATGCTGGAAACCGACGGCGATACCGCCGTGTTCCAGTTCAGCCTTGAAATCAACTATGTGCAGGCTGTATGAGCTTGACAGCCTGCGGATAATGCGGGTATGATACGGATGCGCGGGCAACCGCGCCGGTGCAGAGGGTTCACCAAGATCCTGAAAGGGAAGGAGGTGAAGCCTGTGTTGCAAATGCTTTTTGAGGTACTCAACATCCTGCTGGCCGCTGCCATGGCAACGTACATCGGATGGCTGATGAACAAAAAAGAAACGGCCACGATGAGCAAGATCGTGACCGCTAAACAGCAGAGGTAAAGGTTCAACCTTCTGCACCGTTACAATATCACAGCCGCATGGAAAAGTCAAGCCGCCCGCGTACCGCCGGAGCGGCTTTTGCATACCCCAAAAATGAATGGAGGAAAAAGATTATGGCCAAAAAGCGTATGGCGTGGGAGACCGCGCATTATCTGGGCGTGGTGGCTGCGCCCGAAACTGAGGACATCTATCTGCTTGGCGTGGGCATCAAGAGCCTGAACCGCTCGCCTTCTCCCAAGACGACCACGGACGCCTACATCAATGAAAAGAACGGATCGCCCACCATCACGGGCTATGACAACAGCTTCGCACTCAACTATGACGACATCGTGGACGATGACGCCGTCAAGGCGTTGCAGCGGGTGGCAGACGACCAGCTCACGGGCACGGACGCGGAGTTTTATTACTACCGCGTGGATCTGCTGGCCGAGGCTGAAGCAGGCGCCTATCCCGCGCGGCGCTATCGCGTTGCGTGCGAGCCCGGCGACGAGACCAACGAGGCCGCAAGCGTGGTCAGCGCGAGCTGCACCCTCCGCCAGATCGGGGACCTCGAAAAAGGTACGTTCAACACGTCCACCAAGACGTTTACTCCCGATTCGGAGGCATGACGGACGACGGCGCGCCATGTGTTTCTGCTGCATGGCGCGCCGCCTGTGAAACTTAGGAGGAGCTAAACCAATGAAAGAAATGACCATCAGAATGCCCGAGCCCGTTAAGCTCAAGATCAACGGGCATATCTTCCAGCTTCAGAAAAGCGACGTTGAGATCCTGCACATGGTTCAGGACGCCAAACGCAAATACGAAGGCAGGGATATTTCCGGCGTAGATGGCGCGCTGGAAGCGGCCTGCGACCTGCAGAGGATGATCGACGGCATTCTTGGCAAGGGCGCTACCCGAAAGCTGAGCGGTTGCGACAGGCCCGGCCTTGCTTTTTCCTACCACATGCTGACGGAGATCGCGCAGGGCGCGGTTGAGGCCTGTGCACAGGCGCTGGAAGAGGCGTATGCATGAGTTTTCTCTGTCGCACATTCCCCGGAAGGCCTGGCCGGGGGCTGTTTTCGGTGAAAACGGACAGAGCTATGAGGTAGATGCGGATTTTCGCACGGTGCTCAAGTGCCTGCGCGTGCTCAGGGATGAGGACCTACGGGAACGCGACCGGCTCTATTTGTTGAAACAGTGGTTTTTCCGGGGGCAGGATGTGCCTGGAGGGCTTGAAAAGTTCATCGGGTTTGCCTTCGGGGAGTGCAGGGAGCCGTCAGAGCAGCCGCGCATGATGGACTTTGAGCAGGACGCCGATGCGATCTACGCATCTTTTCTGATGGCTTATGGCATGGACCTGACGGAAATACCGTTCCTGCACTGGTACAAGTTTCTCGTGCTTCTTCGTCTGCTTGGTGAGGACACGCCGCTGGAAAAGCGAATTGCGCTTCGCGGAATGGATACATCCAAACTCAAGGGGGAAGCGCGGATCAGGGCCGAGCGGGCACAGCAGGCTGTGGCGCTAAGGGAGCCTGCAAGCGCAAGGGAAGAAGCCGTGCGACAGGAAATCACCCGCGCGCTGGAAGAGGGAAAGGACCCGTCGGAGATCATTCGCAGGATGGGAGGCGATGAGGATGCCGGTTGACGGAACGCTGATCTTTGATACGAAAATCGACAGATCAGGGATTGAGAAGGGGTCAAAACTTGCAAAGAGCGACCTTGAAAAGCTCGGAGCGCAGGTAAAGGATATTTTTTCATCCAAAAACTTAACCTCCGGGCTGGCAGATCTGGGCGGGAAGCTGGTTGGCGCGTTTGCCTTTGCCAAGCTGACGCAAGGGCTGGGGCAGGTAGCAACCGCCGCCATCAAATACAACGCGCAGATGGAAGCATACCAAACCAACTTTTCCGTCATGCTTGGGGACGAGGCAAAGGGCGTGGAGTATGTCGCGCAGCTTCGGGAAAAAGCAGCCAAGACACCCTTTGGCATGGAGGATCTGGCCAGCGCCGCGCAGACCATGCTTTCCTTTGGCATGGACGCTGAAAATGCCAATACGGCCATGGACCGCCTTGGGGACATCGCGCTTGGCAACAAGGACAAATTCCAGAGCCTTTCACTTGCGTTTTCTCAGATCAGCGCAGCCGGCAAGCTGACGGGAGAGGACCTTTTGCAAATGGTGAACGCGGGTTTCAATCCGCTCAACACCCTTGCTGAAAAAACCGGCACAAGTCTGGGAGATCTCAAGGATGTGATGAGCGGCGGAAAGGGGTCCGCCGCGTTTCGCAAGCAGATGAAGGACGCCCAGAACGAGGTGAAGAAGCTCGGCGCCGGGGCCAGCGAGGGCGCCAAGCTGCTTGCCCAGATCGGACAGGAAGGCATGATCTCGGCCGAGATGGTGGGCAAGGCGATGGAGATCGAAACCAGCCCCGGTGGCCGCTTCTACGACGGAATGGAGAACGCCAGCAAAACGCTTGAGGGGCAGTTTTCAACGCTCAAGGACAACTCCATGCAGCTTGTTGGAAACATTTTCAGTCCCATCAGTGATGCGCTGAGCGGTGTGATTCTTCCGGCCGCAAACGGCGTGATCGATGCGCTGAACGGGCTGTTCGAGGACAAGAGTTTCAAAGTGGAGGCAAAGGCCGAGGTAGAAGCTGCAAAAGCCGACCTCAATAGCCTTGACGAGGACGTGAAGAAGCTCAAGGAAAAATTCCTACAGGAGCAAATCACGATCAATATCAACACCGATGCTGCCAAGGGCGTGGCTTCTGAGCTTCAAGACATGTTTGAGGTGGAGCCGCGTTTGAAGGACTGGTCAGAGGAAGATAAAGAAAAGGCGTTTGCCATTATCGATGAATTGAACGCGCTTCTCCCTGAATTCGATTACACGCCGGATGAGCAAGGGCTGAAACAGCTACAGGAAGCTCTCAAAGAGGAGGGCGGCTCGGTTGACGCGCTAATTGAAAAGTACAAGGAGCTCGCCCAGCTGCGCAACATTGGCGACTTTGTAGGCGGCTTGAAGGGACAGCTTACCGACGCGCAGATCAATGCGGCTATGCTAACCCAGAAAAAAGGCGGATATGAGGCGGCATTGGCAGAGAGCAAGAGACTAGCGGCTGCATATGGAGCGTTGGGCAGCGAACATGGCGATCTGAAATCAATGGTTGACTGGATGGCGTTGACCGGGAACAGCATTGACGCAGACGCAATACAAAATGGTCTTGGTTTTCTCAAGACTTTCTCAGACCTTGGAGGTAATCTCGGCGACTTGCCCGGTTTTGACAAACTTATTGATGAAGCCGGAAATCTGAAAGGTGCCGGAGACCTCGAAGGTGATTCCGAATCACTGACGGCATTGCAAAACGCTCTATCCGCGCTGTATGAATTGGCAGGAGACAAAGCGGTGGAAGAAGACGAAAAGGTAGCGGCCTATGAAGCAGAAATAGCCGCCATTCAGGCAACGCTCGACAATGCAATGGCTACCATAGCATCGCTTGAAGCAGAGCTGGCCAACGCCGAAAGCCTCAAGGAGCGGATTGAAGACGGCGAAACGCTAGAGGGTATCTTGTCGGAAATCTCTGCCGAGCCGTATACAGCGACCGTTGAGGTGGATGACCAAGTAACCGAAGGTGTTGAAAACGCAGAACAAGCCCTTGATGGGATTAACGGTAAGACCGTCAACACATACATCAAGGTAACGACGGTGCCGGGCGGCGGGGATGTTGACGGCTCGCACGCTGGCGGTCTTGACCGTGTTCCATTTGATGGCTATATAGCGCAGCTTCACGCAGGGGAGGCGGTATTGACGAGGTCAGAGGCGAGCTTGTGGAGGGCTGAAAAAGCCGCATCACTTGTAGGCGGTGGCATGTTGGGTGACGCTGGCGCCAGCTTCCAGCAGGTGAACAACTTTAACGTCCCGGTGCAGACGCCGGACGAGTTCGCCAAGACCATGCGCCTGTATGCCACCTATGGACTGGAAGGGGTGATCTGATGGAAACCAGCCGGGCCAATGTGCTCATCCACCGCAGCGATGGGCAGACCTTTGCCATGGATGACAAGCCCATTGGACTGCTTGAGCTGAAAGGCGTTGATGCGCCTGCCATGGAGGTGTTCACCGAGAAAAACGCCGTGGGCGACGGCGACACGGTGACGGGCAGCCGCGTGGCGGCAAGGGACATCACCATCCGGGCCAAATCGCGCGGGGGCATCAAAAACGCCATTCTGCGCGCCCGGGCGGTGGTGTTTTTTGATCCGCAATATACCTATGACGTGGATATCAGCTACGACGGCGTGACCCGCACCGCGCGGGACTGCCGCCTGCGGGCCGTGGCCATCCCGTCGGGCAGCCTGTATCAGCCGCTTGACATCACGGCCACGTTCCTATGCCCCTATGGGTATCTGGACGGAGAGGGCGGCATGGATGGCGTGGACCTCAACAGCATTACGCCAAGGCTTGGGTGGCCGTATGTGTCGATGATGAAGGACGGCATCGCTTATGCCACGGCGAGCAACGACCCGTCTGTTAGCCTGCACAGCACGAATGCCAATGGCGGACAAGTGAGCTCCACGGGCATGCTGTTCGGCGTGTACAACTACGACAAAACCGTGGTCATCCACAACCGGGGAAGCGCCCCCACCTGGGTGCGCGGCGTGTTTACCGCCATGGGGCCGGGCACGGTGCAAAACCCCAAACTGATTCACGGGGACGCCTTCGTGCGCGTGCTGTATACCATGAATCCGGGCGACGTGGTGGACATTGACACCGAAAAACGCATCGTGCGCATCAACGGGGTGAACGCGCTGAACAAAATCGACAAGGCGAGCAGCTTCGGCAGCATGCGCGTGGACCCCGGCTACAGCGTGATCGGCTTCGACGCCGACACCAACCCCGACCAGCTCAGCGCGCGGGTGTATTTCCAGATTCGGTATTTAGGAATATGAGTTTGTGCCACAGCGAGCGCTTTGAGGGAAGGGGACCCTCAAAGAAAGCGAGCGGCAACCGCGTCGCTTGCCTGCACAGCATGGGCCGCGCCTCACGGGCGCGGAACGTGCGAACCAACACAAGGACGGCAGAGCCTGTGCCACAGCGAGCGAAGGGTGGGAATGGGACCCGCCCGGAAGCGAGCGGCAACCGCATCGCTTGCCTGCACAGCGCGGGCCGCGCCGCGGGCGCGGAACGTGCGAATCATCACATTTGGGGGTGTAAGAAATAGAAGTCGCCGGTCTTGACAAGAATCTCGAAACCCTTACCTATTTCCAGTACCTGAACCTGCAATGGAAGCGGCGTTACTACGAGCCGGGCAGCTTTTCCATGCGCATTCTGGCGGCGGACTATGACCCGCGTGTGAAATTCCTCTACACGCCGGATCGCCCGGAGGTGGGCATGGTGGAAAAGGTGGACTACGAGCGCACGGCGCAGGGCGAGTTTGTGCAGCTGAGCGGGTCATTTCTTGAGGCGCTGTACAACCGCATCTATGCCTATCCGCACATCAAGGGGACGTACACGCTGGCGGCGCTGCTTGACCACGTTCTTAATCATCCGGGACAGTGGTACACACTGGACCTGTACGCCCCGCAGCCGGACGCGACCGCCTTTGACGAAACCGAGGTGGACGTGTCCTGGCAGAATGACACCATCACCGACTGTCTCTATTCCACGCTGAAAACCCTCGAATTGAGCTGGCGGTTTGCGCTGGACCCGGACACGGGGAAGGTGCTGCTTCGTATCTGGCAGGGGGCGGACCGGACGCAGGCGCAGGAGGCAAACCCCTTTGCCCTGTTTTCGGACGACAGCCACCACGTAACGCAGTTTTCCTATACCGAGGACGAAAGCGGCTACAAGAACCATGCCGTGGTGTTCTACGGCAGCGACTCCATCGGCGATCCCTACCGGCACGACGTGTACACCGAAAACTGGCAGACCGAGGGCCGCCGCTGGCTGATGATGAACGTGGACGACGACCTGACCGAAGCCGAGCGCACCCAGAAGGCGCACGACGAGCTGAAAAAGTATCCCATCGTGCAGAGCGCCGACATCGAAGTGATCCAGAGCGGGCTTTTGTACCGGAAGGACTACGACCTGGGCGACAAGTGCGACGTGGTATGCCACCGGCTGGGCAAGAGCTTTGCGGCGCGCATCACGGGCGTGAACGAGGTGTTCAAGGCCGGGCAGCACAGCGTGAGCCTGACCTTCGGCGAGAGCGCCAGCACGGTCTACCAGCGCGTGGCGCGGCATGGCCGGGGCGACGTCCGCGGGTACGAACTGCCGCAGATCACGTCCAGAAGGGTGCGCATCCTGATGCCGGGGAACGACTGGCAGACGGCAACGATCAACAGCCCAAAGACGGGGGTATAGCCCGGCGGCTGCGCACAGGCGCCACCGGGTGCCGGAGGGGCGCTTCGCCGCCATCGGGGATCGCGGCGCATGGACTGCCCGCATCCCTGCGATCGTTTTTTCAACCACTCACCACAAATGGAGGTGCATTAATTCTCATGTTTTCCCTACCCTTTGACAGCAAGATCACCGGATACGATTCCAGCGGCATCCCTCAATACGACCGGGCCAGCGGCAGCGCGGAGTTTGCACGGCTGCTGGCGGCGTTCCTGACCAACGGCGTATTTGGCAGCGGCATGTTTGCCGTGACGGCCAAAACCGGCATGCAGGTGGAGGTGAGCGCGGGCAGCTGCGTGATAGGCGGGCGGTTCGGCTTTGCCATCGTGCCTGAGACGCTGACGGTTGCAGCGGACGTGCAGTACCCGCGCATCGACACCGTGGTACTGCGCATGGACGTGGCCGAGCCGGTACGCGACATCCACCTTGAGGTACATCAGGGCACGCCCTCGCCCGCGCCGCAGGCCCCCGCCCTCACCCGCGACGGCACCGTGTGGGAGCTGGGGCTGGCCAACGTGCTCATCCCCGCCAACAGCACCGCCATCGCCCAGGAGCGCATCACCGATACCCGGCTG
>OLRD01000905.1_pt1 | contig 20560 bp, 18 predicted proteins | sample 1672051 | NCBI WGS metagenome assembly OLRD01 (sample SAMEA3136640, study PRJEB25190) | human gut metagenome | biome: human gut; feature: human-associated habitat; material: faeces | place: Austria | collected 2013 | reverse complement strand
TTGACCGAATTTGCTTCCTCGAAAAAGTGGCATCCGCCACTTTTTCGACACGCTGAAACGCCCGCCGAATGGTTATCATGCCATCCGGCGGGCGTTTGCTTATTCGGTTGGCATGGTTCCTGCCGCCAGGTGCAGATCCAGGGTGACGGTTTCCGCCGGGTGCGCGGCCAGCGCTTCCTTCTGCGCGGGGGGAAGGTCCTGGTTCAGCGGCGTCATCCACACAAAGGCGTGCCACAGTTCCGGCGTTACGGGCACATGTACATGCACATGCCGCCGGGCTTCCACATAGCAATGAGCAGAGAGGTATTCCCCCACCTCGGCATCTTCATACAGCGGCATATGCCGCGCCCGGCGTATCTCCTGCAGGTATTCCGGCCCCGGGTATACCTTCACCAGACGTCCTCCGGGAGCCAGTACCCGGCGAAACTCCCCATAGTTTGCGGGGGTCAGCACATCCAGCACAGCCGTAAAGGCTCTCTCCGCAAAGGGAAGGCGTCCCAGGTCTCCCACGCACCACACGGCCTCGCAGGGCCAATCCGTAGCCTTTTCAATGGCTTCCTTGCTGATGTCCACCCCCGCGCCCTGCCACGCGGGATGGCGTGACAGCAGCTGTGCCAGGTAGTACCCCTCCCCGCAGCCCGCGTCCAGGATGCGCTGGGGGCCCTCCGGCAGGAGTTCCTCCACAGCCTCCACCACAGGCAGGTAGCAGCCCGACGCGAACACCTGGCGCCGGGCCTGAAACAGCTCCTGATCGTAATAGGTGGGATGGGGGCGGCTCAACAGGTGCACATATCCCTTCCGGTTCACGTCCCGGGTATGCCCCTGGGCACAGGCCAGACCTTCCCCTTGGCGTGCCAGCGCTCCGCCGCACACCGGGCACCGCAAGGCATGCAGCCCCTCCGCCGCCTGAAAGAACCGTTCCCGCTTGGATTGCATGGTTCAGCCTCCTTTTGCTCCCAGTATACCTGTTTTCCCGTGCAAAGTCTAGACAAAGCCCCGCGCAAGGAGTAAACTATTGCCATGCCGGAAAAGAAAGGATGAGCACAATTGTCTAAGATTGATACGGTTCGTGCCGCTATGATGCAAGCCATGAAGGATAAGAACAAGGAGCGCAAGGAGTCCCTTTCCATGCTCCTGAGCGCCCTGAAAAACAAGGCCATTGACAAGCGGGCCGACCTCACCGAGGAAGAGGAAAACGCCGTGGTGCTCAAGGAGATCAAGCAGTGCCAGGAAGCCATCGACACCGCCCCCGCGGGCCGGGAGGACGTAATCCAGGAAAACACCGCGCGCATTGCCGTGTATCAGGAATTTGCGCCCCGGATGATGGACCGGGAGGAAATCGCCGCGGTGGTGGATCAGGTGCTGGCGGAGCTGAATCTCTCCGCGCCCACGGCCAAGGAGAAGGGCCTGATTATGAAAACCCTGATGCCCCGGGTCAAGGGCAAGGCGGACAGCGCCCTGGTCAACCAGGTGCTGACCAGCCGCCTGCAGTGAGGTGAAATGCCATGAACATTCGTGAAGCTTCCCTGCAAAAGCACTACGAGTGGAAGGGCAAGATCGAGGTCATCTCCCGGGCGCCCATCCGCAGCCGGGAGGACCTTTCCCTGGCCTATACCCCCGGCGTGGCCGAGCCCTGCCTGGAGATCCAGAAGGACGTGGACAAGTCCTATGAGCTGACCCGCCGGGCCAATCTGGTGGCCGTGGTCACCGACGGCACCGCGGTGCTGGGCCTGGGGGACATCGGCCCGGAGGCGGGCATGCCCGTTATGGAAGGCAAGTGCGCGCTATTCAAAGCTTTTGCCGACGTGGACGCCTTCCCCCTGTGCATCCGCTCCAAGGATGTGGACGAGATTGTCCGCACGGTGAGCCTGCTGGCCGGCAGCTTCGGCGGCATCAACCTGGAGGACATTGCCGCCCCCCGCTGCTTTGAGATTGAGCGCCGGCTCAAGGAAGTGTGCGATATTCCCGTGTTCCACGACGACCAGCACGGCACCGCCATTGTGGTGGCGGCCGCCCTGCTCAACGCGCTGAAAATCACCGGCCGGGACATTGCCCAGGCGCGCGTGGTGCTCAATGGCGCGGGCTCGGCGGGCATCGCCATTGCCAAGCACCTGATGAACCTGGGCGTGCAGGATCTTACGCTGGTGGACCGCTTTGGCGTCATTGACGAGGGCATGGCGGAGCTGAACCCCGCCCAGGCGGAAATGGCCAAGGTAACCAATCGCGGCCATCTGCGCGGCACCCTGGCGGACGCCCTCCGTGGGGCGGACGTGTTCATCGGCGTATCCGCTCCCGGGGTTGTGAACCAGGAGATGGTCCGCTCCATGGCCGCCGATCCCATCGTGTTTGCCATGGCCAATCCCACCCCAGAGATCATGCCCGATCAGGCGCTGGCCGCAGGGGCAAAGGTGATAGGCACAGGCCGCAGCGACTTCCCCAACCAGATCAACAATGTGCTGGCCTTCCCGGGCATTTTCCGGGGGGCGTTGGATTGCCGCGCCCGCTGCATCAACGAGGAAATGAAGATGGCCGCCTCCCATGCGCTGGCGGAGCTGGCGGAAGCAGACGGGCTGTCCCAGGAGAATATTCTCCCCGACGCCCTGGACAAGCGCGTTGCCCCCACCGTGGCGCAAGCCGTCATGGCCGCTGCCCGGGAAACCGGCGTAGCCAGGAAATAAAAACATACTATGCACCCTGGAGCCGGAATTCCTTCCGGCTCCCTTTTTTGCGTTCCGCTTCCGGCTTCGCGCCGCACCTTTGCGCCCGGGAGGCATATCCTGCTGGTGAAGGCGAGGCGTGCAATCGGCCTTGCCCGGGAAGGAAGTGTGACATGTCCGGCCTTTCAAAAGTGGAGGTGCAGGGCGTAACAAAGGCCTTCGGGGACGGCGAAGGCATGGTGCCCGCCCTGGAACAGATTACCTTTCAGGTACCTGGAGGCGGCTTTACATCCCTGCTAGGGCCCAGCGGGTGCGGAAAATCCACCCTGTTCAACATCATTGCCGGACTGATGCGCCCAGACTGCGGCAACGTGCTGCTGGACGGCCGCTCGGTGATTGGCAAGCCCGGTCAGGTGGGCTACATGCTACAAAAGGATTTGCTGCTGCCCTGGCGCAGCATTCAGGATAACATTATTCTGGGGGCACGGCTACGCCATGTGCCCAGGGAAGACGCCTTGCAGCAAGCCCGGGCGCTCATGGAGCGCTACGGCCTCAAGGGCTTTGAAAAACGCAAACCCCATGAACTTTCCGGCGGTATGCGCCAGCGCGCCGCGCTGCTGCGCACGCTGCTGACCGAGCGGGAAGTGCTGCTGCTGGACGAACCCTTCGGCGCGCTGGACGCCTTGACGCGCTTGCAGCTGCAGTTGGGTCTTACGGATGTATGGCAAACCTTTCATAAAACCATTCTGCTCGTCACCCACGACGTGGAAGAAGCCATTTTTCTCTCCGACCAGATCCTGGTGCTTAGCCCACGGCCGGGACGCGTGCGCAGGCAGCTGACCGTGCCGTTGCCCAGGCCACGGACCGTGGATATGCTTGCCTCCCCCGAGGTAATGGGAATGAAAAAAGAATTGCTGGAGCTCCTGCTCCAGGAGGAGGGTACGGGCCATGAAAGCAACGGGTGAAACCCCGTCCGGGGTACGGGATCAGCGGGTGCGCCGTTCACCGGTGGTGCAGCTGTGGCGCTGGGGAATCCTGCTGGCGCTGCTGGTGCTGTGGGAGGCGGGTGCACGGCTGGGATGGATTGATGGTTTCTATTTTTCCAGTCCCACACAAATTTTTCAGACCGCAGTGGTGAAATGGCAACAGGGCAACCTGTGGGCGGACATTGTGTATACCGGGGCGTCCACGCTGCTGGGCTTTGTGCTGGGCACGGTGGTAGGGTCGGCGGTAGGGCTGCTGTTCTGGTTCTCCCGCCGTGTGGCGCTGGTATCCGAGCCCTACCTGATTGTGCTCAATGCCTTGCCCAAGCTGGCGCTGGCGCCGGTGCTGGTGATTCTCTTTGGTATTGGTTTTCCCTCCAAGGTGGTGCTGGCTTTCCTGATGACGGTGGTCACGGCGGCCATTTCCGCCTATGGCGGCGTGCGCAGCGTGGACCCTGCCCTGGAAACGCTGATGTTCTCCCTGGGTGCGGGACGGTTGCGGGTCTTCTCCCATGTGGTAGTGCCCTCTGCCATGCCGTGGATCATCTCCGGCCTGCGGGTAAACATCGCGCTGAGCATGGCGGGAGCCATTGTGGGAGAATTCATTGCATCAGATCGGGGCCTGGGGCGTATGATCGTTTATGCCGGCACCACCTTTGACCTCAAGCTGGTCTGGGTGGGCGTAGTGGTGCTCTCACTGCTGTCCATCGTCATGTACGGGAGCGTAGTGCTGCTGGAAAAGGCTCTGGGCAAAAGATGGTCGGCACAGCGTACCTAAGCATGCCGGAATCAAAGCGAGGGAGGTTTTGCCCATGAACTGGAAACGTCTGCTCTGTCTCTGCCTGGCGCTGGCCCTTGCCCTGACCCTGGGTATGGGGGCCGCCTCCGCCCAGGAGCTGAAAAAGCTCACCGTCTCCGAGCCGGTGCACCTGATCGGCTATCTGCCGCTCTATGTAGCCATCCATGAAGGCTACTTTGCCCAGGAGGGCCTGGAGGTCAACGTGGTGCAGGCCACCGGCGGCGCCCATGTGACCGCCGTGGTCAGCGGCGATGCCTTTGCGGTCATCGGCGGCGTGGACTCCAACTGCCTGGCCAACCAGGGCAACAGCGACCCGGTGGTGGGCATCGTCAACTGCGTCAACCGGGCCAATGTCTACCTGTTTGCGCGCAAGGGCCTGGCGCCGGCCTCGGACAGTGATGAGGACATGGCCGCCTTCCTCAAGGGCAAAACCATCATCGCGGGCCGGTACGGCGGCAGTCCCAATCTGCTTACCCGCTACCTTCTGCAAAATGTGGGGCTGGACCCCGATAAAGACGTAACCCTGCTGGAGAACGCCGACGCCTCCACCGTAACCTCCATGCTCCAATATGGCCAGGGGGACATCGGCAACGGCGGTGAACCGCAGATCAGCGAAGGCGTCACCGCGGGCATCTGGGAAGAGCCCTTCGTGAAATTCCCGGACCTTGGGGACTACTCCTACTCGGTCATCGGCGTGCGTCGCTCCACCATTGAAAACGATCCGGAAACCTGCCTGGCCTTCGTGCGGGCCATGATGAAAGCATTGGTAGCCGTCCAGGAAGACCATGAAATGGCGGCCCGGGTACTGGAAAAGGAATTCTCCACCCTGACCCAGGAGGGGCGCGACGCAGCGCTGAACCGCGCCTGGGAAGATCAGCTCTGGAGTGTGGACGGTTGGATCAGCCGCCAGGCCGTGGAGACCAACATGGATGTGCTGGAAAACAGCGGTATTTTCCAAGGGAAATGGAGCTATGAGGAACTGGTGGACATGCGCTTTGTGAAGCAGCTGGCTCCGGAGCTTGGCATTACGCTACCCGAGGAAGCCGCAGAATAACGCTTCACCCCAAAGCGGCAGCGTGCGGCGTACCGAATCAGTGGTTCCACCACTTTTTCCTGGAAGAGAGCTCAGCACACCAGCGGTCGTCCACATTTGTAAGCAATTGATTTTACTTGCAAAATCAGCAACCCACTCCGCCAGCAAAGCCGGCGGATACGAATGAAGGACGGAGGGGCTTCGGCTCCTCCAGCATCTCCCCCGGAGTTTTTTGCAGTCTGCGCGCCACGGCCAAATATATGCCGCAGCGCGCTTTTTTTCGTGGAACAAATAACAGCGGAGTGGAGTGCCTTGTGGCTGCTCCACTCCGCTGCGCAGGAGGCCAAGGGAAACTTAGCAGACGAAGGGTTTCAAATCCGCGCGAATCATATAGCCCTGGTCGTGGCTGCATACGGGACAAACCTTAGGCGCTTCGGGGCCAAAGTGCACATGGCCGCAGTTCAGGCACAGCCAGGCCGTTTCTCCGCGGATGCTGAACAGCTCCCCGGATTCCAGGGCGTCGGCAAAGCGTGTGAAGCGCTGGGCATGGGTGCCCTCAATGGTGGCAATGGCCGCAAAGGCGTCCGCAATACGTCCAAAGCCTTCCTCCCGGGCAATCCGGGAAAACTCCGGATAGGCTGTGTTGCACTCCTCCGTTTCGTTGTGCACCGCGGCGCGCAGCTGTGCGGGAACATTTTGCTCGGTGTTCACGGGGAAGCCGGCATCCATGAGGATATTGCTGCCATTCATGGGTGCGAGAAATTGATAAAAGATTTCCGCATGCTCCTTTTCCTGACCGGCAGTAAAATCAAAGGTGCGTGCCACAACCTCCAGGCGGTTTTGCCGGGCCAGCGCAGCGGCAAAGGTGTAGCGGTTTCGGGCCTGACTTTCCCCCGCAAAGGCCCGCATGAGGTTGATGCGTGTTTTGCTCTCTTCAAAGGCGATCAATGGTGTCGCTCCCTTCCACATAGACATTTGGAACAAATGCTTCCGGGAAAAGTATGCCCTGAAAGTTCCACGCCCATACCGGGCGCAGGCTATATTCTATGCCCAAGCGCGTATAATGGTGCGCCCATCAAAAAGGCGCCCACCCTTCACAGTGGAAAAGGCGGGCGCAGTCCTTACCCTTGAAGGAGATCATAGCGGAAGATGGTTTCCGTTTTTGCCGGGTTCCAGGGTGCGGGCGCCGCATCCACCGGAACAAAGCCGTACTTCTCATACAGCCCCTCGTGATCGCTAATGAGGTATACGGCCGGATACCCCAGGCGCTTGGCCTCCTGGAGTGCCGACTGAATCAGCCGCTGACTCAAGCGATGGCCACGATAGCCTTCCTCCACAAACACATAGCCCACAAAAGGCGTATACGTTATTCCCGGGATGCAGTCCCGGGCGGCCAGGGTACAATAGCCGCAGATTTTCCCCTGATCCAGAGCGGCAAAGGCCCGTTCCCAAGGCAGCGGCTCCTGGGAGCGCATCCAGGCGGCCATGCTTTTCCCGGCGCCCCAGGAGCATTGCTCCCCATAGGCAGCCAGAGCTTTCCATCCCGGTTCCCCGGGGGCGAAGGTGCAAATTTCCATGATATATTCTCCCATGGATGCTCAGGCAAACAGCGCCCGGATGTCCTGCTCGGTCAGGCCTGTCACCAGTTCCTCCCCGGGAGTGATCAGCTGATCAAACAGCGCCTTTTTCCGTTGACCCAGCGCGACCACCTGTTCTTCAATGGAGTCATGGGTCACCAGGCGGATAACCTCCACCTTGCGCGTTTGGCCAATGCGGTGGGCCCGGTCGGTGGCCTGGTCCTCCGCGGCGGGATTCCACCAGGGATCGTAATGGATGACCATGTCCGCGCCGGTGAGGTTCAGTCCCGTACCGCCGGCCTTGAGGGAAATGAGGAAAATTTGCGTATTTCCTTCGTTAAACTCCGCCGTCATCTCCATGCGGCGGCTGGCCGGGGTTTCCCCATCCAGATACATGCAGGAGTAGCCCGCTGCCTCCAGCTGTCGTCTGAGAATTTTGAGCATGGAAGTAAACTGGGAAAACAATAGCACCCGGCGGCCGGCAGCCATGGCCCCGGGCAGGATCTCCAGCAGCAGCTCCAATTTGCCAGAGGCGCCGGAGTAGTCTGGCAGCACCAGCGCCGGATGGCAGCAGATCTGCCGTAGCTCGGTAATGGCCGCCAGCACTTCCGTGCGTCCGCGCCCCAGTCCCTTTTCCTCCATAACATGGTCCACGCGCTCCCGCAGGCGAATCATGGCCGCCTGGTAAACCCGTTGCTGCTCCGGGGTCATCTGCGCCGTGAGCACGGTTTCCAGCTTATCCGGCAGTTCGGTGAGCACGTCCTTTTTCAGCCGCCGCATCAGGAAGGGGCGGATGCGCCGGCGCAGGTCCTCCGCGTCCTGTCCATCCTGGTAGCGGCGGAGGAATGCGCTGTAAGTGTTCAGGTATCCCGGCAGCACAAAGTCAAACAGGCTCCACAATTCCCCGGCACTGTTCTCCATGGGGGTACCCGTCAGGGCAAAGCGTGTCCGGGCCTGCAGCTGCTTTACGGCCACAGCGCCCACGCTGCCCGCGTTTTTGATATGCTGCGCCTCGTCCAGGATCACCAGCCGGAAGGGAATATCCGTCAGCTGGTCGATGTCCCGGCGGATCAGGGGATAGGACGTGATGAGCACCTCCACATCCCCTACCTCTTTCACATGGCGGATCTGGCTGGCACGTTGCGCGCTGGAACCGTTGAGCACCATCACCGACAGATCCGGTGCGAAGCGGTTCAGTTCGCTGAGCCAGTTATACGCCAGGGAGGTGGGCGCCACCACCAGGGACACCCCGTGATCCTTCTCCCGGTGTACATCCAGCATCAGCGCAATCACCTGCACCGTTTTTCCCAGGCCCATGTCGTCGGCCAGGATGCCGCCCATATGAAGCCTGTCCAGCGTTTTCAGCCAGTGATAGCCACGCTGTTGATAGGGCCGCAGCGTCAGCCCCGCGGGCAAGGCCACATCGTCCTCCCCGGGCGCTGTCAGTGCCGCCACCGTCTGGCTGACGCTTTCGTCAATCTCAATGGGCAGATGGCAGTTTTCCAGCAGGCTGGTAAGGTAGCAGGTACGGTAGGCATTCAGCGAAACGGTGTTTTCACCTACATAGACCTGATCTGCGCCTTCCAGGCCCGCGGCCTCATAGACGCTGTCCGCCAGCTCCTGCCACGCTTCCATATCGCTCAGGTCCAGGAAGGAACCATCCTTGAGGCGGAAATACTTGCGCCGCTTGGCCAACGCCTCCAGTATGCCCATCACTTCCTGCACGGGTTCGCCGTTCTCCGTGAAGGTAATTTCCAGGTGGTTTCCATGCAGACCCATGCGTCCGCGAAGCACCGGCCTGCGGGGGGTCATCTTCTTGAAATCCTTGCTCAGGTATACCTCGCACTGCGCTTGCAGCTTGCCAACGCCCTGGGAGACAAAGTCGTAAATGGCCTCCTGTCCGGTGAGGTATACGCGTCCCTTGCGCACGTAAAATCCAGCATTGGCCAGGGTATCCAGCACCTGTCTCTCCGCTGCCGCGTCCCGCAGCAGCAGCTTTTCCCCCTTGGCCAGGGGTTTATCCTCCTCATGCTCGTCGAAGGGATCAATTTCCTTGTCCCCATAGCACAGGAGTGTGCGGGCGACAACCTCCTTGCCTTCCTTGTCCAGGTAAATACGCGGAACCAGGGGCAGCTTCACCAGCTGTTTTTCCAGCTCGCTGTCCATGTCCACCACACCCGTAAGCTTGAGGAAGGGGATCAGCTCCCCAATGACCCGTGCCGTCTCCCTGGTGGGATAGTCAAAGACGCTCTTCCCGTCATACTGCTCTGCCAGCAGCACCCGCAGCACGCTGTGCTGGCTATGGTCCACCGCCACCACGCCACCGGAGAGTATCCCGTAGGCGCAGCTGGATGTCAGGGGAATAAAATCCTTGGGGAAGCGCGCCGTCACCGTAAGGCCCCGCAAGGAGCCTGTGACGCGATAATACAGCGGAAGCTTGGTCTGCCGTACCCCCTTGACATGGTAGGCCTTTCCATCCACCGCCATGCGGAAGGGCAAATGCTGCATGGCGTCCAGCATCGCCGCCGCAAAAGGTTCAGGCAGTGCCATGACCCGCAGCTCTGCCCCCCGCAGGCTGATACCGGCGTCCTTCTGTGCCAGGCACAGTGCGCGCAGAATATCCAGCACACGGTTTTCCGCAGGGGTAAAGTGCATCCATTCCGGTTGGAAGGTAAAGCCCTTGCCAAAGGGCAAGGCCACGCCTGTATCCATGCTCTCTATAAATTGCGGAATGCTTCGCACCACATACAGCCGGTCTTCCCCCACACGGATGCCCACGCGCAGCTGAGGTTTCTCCCGGGAAGCCTCGCTGTCATACATCAGGGTTATCTCCATGTTCAGGGTGCCATCCTCAGGCAGCGTGCGTTCCATGGCGTTCATCAGCCTTGGAGCAGCCGCGGCGGCCTTGCGCCGGAGCAGTTCCTCCAGCGCGCCTGTTTCCTGTGCCAGCAGCGTGGCAGCCACCACATGGCGGCATGCCCCGCTGCGCTGATATACTTCGCAGTTGCAGCGGGCAGGCGCATCCTGGGTAAAAATAACCTCCTGGCGCGGCGTGCCTGCCACCACATAGCGCAGCACATGTGCTCCAGTTTCCAGCACCCGCACGCCTCCACGTTGGTACATGGATTCGCCGGCCTTCCATTCTTCGTCGCCCGCCAATATTTTTAGGCGATAGGGTCCCTGCGTCATCAGGTTTCTCACTCCATAAGTCACAAGGTTTCATGCCGAAAAAAAGGCATCCTTATTACCTTCTCCACGGTCGGGGAAAAACCCTGCAAAAAAGCGAAAGGTTTTCGTCGTCTTTCTGGCCATCTCTATGCACCCTTACCCAAAAGCACGCACGGAACCGGCGAAAGGACCGGTTCCGTGCGCTGAAAAAAACGGTATGGCAGCATCATGCTTTTCGGACCATCTGCATGCCGCAGTCATGTCGGATGGATGCTTAGCCGATGCTGTATTCGCCATCCTCCACCATATCCATGGGCATGGTATAGAAGGCATGCAATGCGCGAATCATGTATTCCACATCCTGCACCCCGGCTGTTTCATAGGCAGAATGCATGGCCAGCTGCGCCAGGCCAATATCCACGGTGTTCATGGACACCTGCGTATTGGCGATATGCCCCAGGGTGGAACCACCAGCAACATCCGACCGGTTTGCAAAGCGCTGTACCGGCACCCCCGCCCGCTGGCATACCAGGCCGAACAGCGCCTCGGAGACACCGTCGGTGGTGTAGCGCTGGTTGGCGTTGTACTTGATCACCACGCCTTCATTCATATATACGCGGTTTTCCCCGTCAAACTTCTCCTGATGGTTGGGGTGCAGCGCATGGGCATTGTCCGCGGAGACCATCATACTGCGGGTTATCAGCGCACGCAGCTGGGCGTCATCAATCCCCAGCGCCCCCGCGATGCGCGTGAGCGTATCCCGAAGGAAGGTAGAAGCTGCGCCCTGCTTGGTGGAGCTGCCCACTTCTTCATTGTCGAACATCGCGTAAACATTCACCTGCTGCTCCGCCGGAGCATCCGCAAAGGCCATCAGCGAAGTAAACGCGCATTCCAGGTCATCAATGCGGGAGCTGGAGAAGAAACAGTTGTTTGCCCCCCATACGCATCCCGGCGTGCGGACATACAAATACAGGTCGCTGCCCACGATGTCTTCCGGTGCCACGCCGCCAGCCTGAGCCACTTCCGCCAGCAAAGCGCCCTTCCCGTGCCCATCTCCATACAGGGGAAGCATATCCAATTGCGGGTTATATTGATAACCGTCGTTGATGTTCCGGCAGAAGTGGATGGGCTGGTTGGGGATCATCACGGCATCCCGCCCCAGATCCACCAGGCGCGTCTGAATACGCCCTCCCTGACGGACCAGTATACGCCCCGCAATGGACAGCGGACGATCCAGCCAGCTGGGCAGAATCATGCCGCCGTACATCTCCACGTTTAGCCGGAGGTATTTGTCCCCCACCGGGCTTTCCGCCTGCGGTTTCAGCTTGAACGCCGGCGAATCGCTGTGGCTGGCTACAATACGGAAGGGATGAACGCCCTCCGCCGGCAGCACAAATGCCAACACGGAAGACCTGTTTCTGGTTACATAATATTTTTCCCCAGGGGTCAGGGACCATGCAGCAGCTTCATTGAGCGCCACAAACCCCTTCTCTCTCAACAGCTTGGAAACTGTATCCACCGCATGAAAGGCAGTGGGAGAAGCCTGCACAAATTGCAAAAATCCCTGTGCATCACCAGTATACATGATCCATTCCTCCTTGAGAATGATCGCTTTCTGCGAATACAGTATACCAGTCTGCACAGGGATGTTCAAGCGCCGCAGCAGGTTTCATGGTCCATTTTTCCCTGCATGCCTTTTTCCCCGATTCACCGCCTCCCTCAGCCTTTAGCCCCTACGTTCCAGTATGTCTCATATTCCTGGAAGAACGATGCACATTGTGTGCAAATCATCCAGTGCTTTTCGCTACCTTTCCGCATACTTGTCCAGCACCGCCAGCACCTCCGGGGTGAGCAGCTTCTTCAGCTGCCCTGGTGGCAGCGCCAGCAGCGCTGTGGCAATCACGTCCATGTCCTCCGCCTTCTCCTTGCGCTCCGCCATGGCCCGGTTATAGGCCAGTATCCTCTCCCGCAGTTCCGCCTTCATCCTCCGTCACCTCCGTTGCGCCGGACAACAGCAGCTCCAGCGCCTCCTCCAGCTCCTTCACCCGCTCCTCCGGCGTAGGCTGGTTTCTGTCCGCTTCCATCTGCGCCAGTTCCTCCTCCGTGTAGGGAATGTACAGCCAGTAGGTTTCCTCCTCGTCCCAGGCCTCCCGGGCTTCTACCCCCGGCGCATCCACGACCCATTGCACATCCCTGCCGCCTGTCTCCGGGTACTCCGCTACCGTTTCCCAGTGCCCCTGCTCCTCCACGGCTTCCACCGCCTCGTGGTGATGGATGCGCTTCTGCATCTCCAGCCGTCCCTTGGCCGGGTCGTAATCCGTTACCGGGTTTCCCTGCCCGTCGTACATGTCCATGGTTTCTTCCTCCCTTACGCTGTTCTGCGCCAGATGTACACCGCGTAATAGGGCGGCCGGTTCTCGTGGGCCGCGCCTCCGCCCACGGCCGTGGTGGCCACCGTGTTGCCCTTGGCCGTGCCGCTGGCTCCGTACCATTCCCCGCCCGCTTCATAGCCCGGATAGGAATAGTTGTGGCTGTGGCTGGGCAGTTCATCAACTGTCAATTTATGAGTAGCTTCTCCACCAGTTGCACCAGCCGCATAGCTGCTGCCCACGCCCACCAGGAAGCGGTTCTGTATCTGCGTCCATGTCCCCCCGAACAGCGACGCCGGGGACGTGGCCGCGTAGGATTGATAAATGGCCCCCACCGGAAAGAACGTGTTCCGTATCCAGTCCCGCACCGTGGTTGTTTTCGCCTGGGCCTGGATATAGGCCGCCAGGGTGCTGTCCCCCAGGTACAGCGTCCGCCCCGCGGCAATCTCCACCGCGTTGCTTCTTTCGCAGGCCTTGCCGAAGGCAATGCTGTTTCCCGCCGCGTTCAGATGCATGGCAAAGGCCGCCGAGGGCAGGCTGCCCGTCACCGATACCGTGCCGTATCTGTCCGTCAGCGCCAGGCGCAGCACGTATCGCGTGGTCACCGCCAGGGTCATGTTGCCCGCCGCGGTGGCCACCCAGTAGTCCACGCCACTGGCCATGGCCGCGTTCAGGGCCGTTTCACTGCCTCCCGCTGGCTTGATAAACGCCTTCACCGTGCAGGTGTTGGCCCCGCCCAGGCTGGTGTAACTCCATACCGCCCGGCACTTGCCCAGGGTGCCCGCGGGCGCGGCTGCCCCCGCGCTGTCCACCCGCCAGCCGGTGAGGCTGCTCACCTGGGGCGGCGTGTACGCCAGCACGGCAATGTTCACCGTCTTTTCTGTATACATGCCCCGGCTGTCCGTCACCCGGAACGCAAAGGGCACCGTGCCGGAACCGCCCAGCAGCCCCGTCTGCAGGGTGGCGTTTGTCCCCGAGTACCCGCCCCCGCGAATGCTGTACCCCTTCACCGTGGCCCCGTACTGCGCCGTCGCCCCGGTGATCCTGGCCGTGCAGCCGCTCTTGCCCTGTACATACACGCCAGTGCCCATGCTGGGATAGGTGGTCCCGCCCACCGTCAGCAGCGGCGCGCAGCTGGCCGAGAAGGTGGGCGCAGCGCTGGCCGGTGCCGTCACCGTCAGGGACGCCGCCACCGCCGCCACGTCCCAGGTCTGGGCCTTCGTGCCGAATTCCAGCCGCACCTGGTGGGAAAACGCCGGGTCATAGGCCCCGATGCTGGCCGTCACGCTTCCGCCCGCCTCCACGCTGGCGGCCGAGAGCGTCAGGGCCGAGGTGGTGTATGCCCATTCCACCGTGATGGTCACATAGCTGCCGCCCGCAATCTGCGTACCCACTCCGCCGCCCAGCAGGGTGACATGGGTCAGGCTGGCATAGTCGTACCCGGTGGTCAGCGCACAGCTGCGCTCCCCGTTGGTGCCCACCGCGCCGAAGCTGCCCAGGGTCGTCCCGTCCGCCGCCTTGACGGTGATGGTGTCCCACACCGCATTGCGCAGGGTGCAGCGCAATGTGGCGCTGGCCACCCGATACCCCGCCGCCGGAAAGTTCCCGCTTTTCGTCAGATCGTAGCTGGTATACGCGCCATTGGTGACCAGGCTCTGATTGCCCACCACCACCCCGGACGTCAAAATAACGCTTGCCATACTGTCCCCCTTACATCAGCAGCGCCAGGCTGCCGTCCTCCATTCTCGAAAAGCGATAATTCCCGATGGTCAGGCTCTGGGTGATCTCAGCTGCCGTGATAAAAAGCTGGCTGTTGCTTACGTAGGCGATCTCCTGCCCGTTTTCCCGAAAGGACAGCTTTTCATTGTCGATCCGCACGTCAAAACCGCTGTTGCTTTTGCCAATGGTCACCCCGTCCGCGTCCATGCGGAAGGTCAGCTGATATGCCGCCAGGATCTCCCCGACCTCCGCGTTCTCGCCTTCCACCGCCTCCACCCGGTTGATCACCGCCGTGATCCCCTGGGCCGTCTGCGTCAGCTCCGTGGAAAGGCGCAGCACCGTCTCCTGATCGGCCTTGTTCCCCAGCGCGCTTTCGATGTCTCCCAGCTGTTCCTGGGCGTCGTAAATCAGCCCTTCCAGCGCCTGCACATTCCCGCCCACAATCAGGCTGATGGATTCATTGGCCGATAAATCCAGGCTGTTCCCAATGGCCTGAATGGACGTGGCGTACAGGGTCGGGATGGTCGCCGAGGCAATCATCGCTTCCCCCGCGGTGAGCTTCCCCGCCGTCAGGCTCTGGGCAAGGATGGTCTGGAAAATGCCTTCGTTCCCCTTGATATTCTGGGCCGTCAGGTCCGCAAAGTTGGCGCTGGTGTCCACAATGCCCTGCCCGCTTTCCGTTTCCCCGGCTTCGATTTCCGCTTCCGAAGGCTGCACTTCCTGGGTGTGGATGGTTCCATCCGCACCGATCATCACCTGGTAATACCTCCCATCTTCGCCCTTCAAAACCAGCTTGCCCAGCATGGCGCTGAGCAGGTTGGCCGAGGTCACCGCCAGGTTGGTGATGTACATGCTCTCCGCCGTGCCCTTTTTCAGCACCAGCGCCTCCGCCAGCAGGTTCTCCACCTCCGCCAGGGTGAAGGTGCCCACCTGGATTTCCGCGTGCAACACCTCGATGATGGCCGCCTTCAGCTCCTCGATCTGCGCCCAGTCAATCACCGCCGTCTGAATCACCGCCGTGACGATCTGCGCCACCTGTGCTTTCAGGTCCTGGATCTGCGCCGCGCCGATCTTTACCTTTCCGATCTCCGCCTGGGTGATCCTGGCCAGCTCCGCGTCCACCCCTTGAATTTTCGTCAGGCTGATGCCCGCCCGGCTGATGTTGCTGTCGTCCAGGTTGGAAAGGGTGTAGCGCAGCTCCTCCACCAGCTTGCCTATGTAGCGGCGCAGCACCACCGGGTCGCTGCTGTTGGTCGCCGGCATGGTCACGTTGAATTGTGCCATACTCCCTCCTTATCTGGGCTGGGCTGCCTGCTGGGCCTTGTCCCTGGCCGTGGTTGCCGTAACGCCCGCGCCGCCCTGTACCGCCGCCGTCAACGGGCTTGCCTTTCCGCCCGCTCCCGGGCTGCCTGCCTGCCCCGTGACCGGCGCGTCCATGGCCTGGGTCAGCCCGCTGCCCGTGAGCCTGTCCACGATCACCGAAAGCTGTTGGAGCTGCTGGGCCATCTGCTGCATCTGCTGGTACATGGTGCCGTTGCCGCGCACCTTTTCCACCACCTGCGCCTTGCCCTCAAAGTCCATCATGTCCAGCACCATCAGGGCCTGGTCCGCGTTGGCCGGCTGGAAAATCCCCATGCCGTAGAGCTCCTTGGCCGTCTCGTTCTGGGCAATGCGGCTGAAGGGGCTGTTCTTCTGGCTCTTGATCTTCAGGTCAAATACCGGCCTGCGCGCGCTTTCCATGCCGTACTCCGGCAGGCGCTGCTCCTGTATGCCCCCCGAGGCATAGGTGGTGAAGTCCTCCCCGCCCTTTTCCCCCGTAATGCGGAAGGTGCGCGGCTCCGTGTAAAATTGCCGTATCAGCTCCACGCATAGCTCGCATACCTTGGCAAAGGCCCGGTAGCTGCTCTTGATCATGTCCCGGCTCAGCTTGCTGCCCGCCTCCTGCAGCGCCGCAATGGCCGAGGCCGCCGTCACGCCGCTGGACGCGCTCCCCCGGGTGAAGTCATCGTTGCCCGAAACCTGCTTGAGCTCCTCGATCTTGTTTTCATACAGCGCGTAAACGCTCTGCGGCAGCGCCTCCACCGTAATCTGCCGCACCGCGTCCTCGCCCAGGTTCCCCTCCGCGTGGACAAAGTCCTTTCCCCAGTCGGAGAACTCCTCCTCGTTCACCCCGCTGGCATTTTTCACCATGAACCGTGGCCGCCCCGCCAGGTGCGCGTTTTTCAGCATGATGGCGTTCATCTGGTCAATGTAGGCCTGGGGCTGCCGCAGCACGTCAATGTACCCCATGCCCGCCGGGCTGTCCTCCACCGGAAACATGGGGTCGAATACAAAGGGATACTGCCCGTGATCGTAATATCCCCGCTGGGCGTAGTCCGGGTCGTTCTCCGAGGCGTAGAGAATCACGCTGTCCACATACTTGCAGTAGTGCAGCACCCTGCGCCCGTCCTGGTTCTTTTTGTAGTACCAGTCCACCACCACCGCCTTGTCGTCCTGCTCCCGGTTGTCCTCGTGGCGATATTCCAGGGGCTGTACGCTCCACCCGCCCCGCACGTCCTTCACCTTGTCCCCGTAGGCGTCCCGGAGCGCTTCGACGGTCACCACCGCCAGGCAGAAAAAGTCCCGGCTGTCCTGAATGTCCTTCACCCCCGGCTCCCAGAACAGGTTCAGCAGATCCACACTGCGCACGTCAATGTCCCCCGCGCCGTTGTCCACCCGCGGGTTCCAGAAAACGCCCTGCACCCCCGTGCCAAACTTGAGCTTGTACCACCACATGGCGTCGTACACCGCTTCATAGCCGTTTTTCTCCAGCACCACCGGCAGAATGCTGGTCAGCTGCTTGGCCTCCCGCTCATCGTCCCGGGACCGGGGCAGCACCACCGGCTCGGGATAGTTGTCCATGGCGTCCGCGTGCTTGTTCAGCAGCGTATTGAACAGCCACGCGCTGGCCGGGCGTATTTCCTCGCGCTGGCCGGGCCTCCCCGCCATTTCCTCCCAGTGCCGCAGTTTCCACCATTCCTCATTGCCCGCAATGCGGCTGTCCAGCACCGCCTTGCCCTGCTTGTAGCGCATCAGCCGCGCCGTGGCCTCCTGGATGTCCTCCACGCCGATCCGGGCAAGCATGCGCTTTTTCCTGGGCTTTTCGGTACCCTGGGGTATCTGCCGCATGGCTGACATCAGCGCCTCCACCGGCCCGCGCCGCGCCACCGCCGCCGCCGCCAGCTCCTGGGGTGGCACCCCCGCTTCCATGGCCGCGCCAAGCTCCGCGGCTCCGCCCTGCATGCTCCCGTCACGCTGCATGCCGCCTTCCCTGTCCATGGCCGCGCCGCCCCTGTCCCGGCCTTTTCCCCGCTGCATGCCTGCTTCCCTGTCTATGGCCGCGCCGCCTTCCGCCTGCCGGTTCTCCTGGCCGCGCTCCTTTTCCTTCCACGCTTCTTCCCGTGCTCTCCCTGGCATCTTCTTGCCCCCCTAGATTCTGTAAAATTTGACCTCCGGCTTTTTGTGCAGGTCCAGCGGGTCGTCCAGCTCCACCGCGGGCGGCTTCACCGGCTCCCGGGCCTCAATGGGGTTGAGCATCAGCACATACCGGCATTCGTCATAGATGTGATCCTCGCTTACCTTGCTTTCCACGTCCTCCACGTCCCGCTGGTCATATACCAGCGCCGGTATGGTGCGGATGAAGTGCCTGCACGTGCTGAACACCTGGAGCATGGGCCGCCCCTCCCGGTCAAAGGCCAGGCGGTGATGGAACTGCATCTTCCCCGCCAGGCGCGTGTGGTCGCCCTTCTCCCAGTACACACCCTCCCGCTCCATCATCTCCCCAATGCTCGCCCCGCCGTTCTCCTGGAAGATGGCCGGGTCCGCCACGCCGAAAATCCTTTTCCCCCGCAGGTTTTCGTCCTCGCTCTCGATCCGCTTGATCTCCCGGGCCACCTCGGCCACCTGCATCTTGGCCCCCGCGTTGGGCGTGCCGTCCTGCGCAATGCCGTATAATTCCCGTATGCGGTACATCCGCCCCTCCCCGTCCACCGCGTACCAGCCCACGGAAAAGGGCTTGGCATATCCCCAGTCAAACCCCCGATAGACCCGCCACCAGTCCGGGATCCGAAAGGGCTTGACCACGTGCGTCCACCGCTGATCCTCGTAGTGCGCCGGGTCGTTGCGCCACTCGGTGAACACCTGCCCGGTAAAGCTGTCCCAGTCCCCCAGGAGCAGCGCCTTCTTCTCCGCCTCCGGCAGCATGCTCAGGCTGGCCAGATACCCCGGCGCGTTTTTCAGCAGCTCCTGATTGTCGTATACCGTCGCCGGTACAAACATCCGGTCCCGCTGCATTTTGCGTTTTTTGCCGTCCGGCCCCGGCAGCTCCATCTCCTCCACCACCCGGGTCATGGGCGGCGCCACGGTGATGAACCGCTCCTTGACCCATCCGTGCCCCGGCCCGCCCGGGTTCGTGCTTGCCCGCATATAGACCCGCGTCCCCGGCCCGCTGGGACGGTTGCGGGAGAAAAGATAGCTGTATTCCTCCCAGGAGAAGTGCGTCAGTTCGTCAAAGGCGATGTAGTCATACCGCTTGCCCTGGTAGTTGATGCGGTCCTTCACGTACTGCATGGCCCCGAAGTAAATCTTCGCCCCGGAGGGGAACGCCCAGAAGTGCTCCGTACCGTTGTACCGCGCCCGGGGAAAGGCCGCCCGGTAAATCTCCCTGCTCCGGTCGATGAGCTCCGACAGCTGCGGATACGTCTTGCGCAGAATCAGCCCCCGATAGTGGGGAATGTGCACCTGCCGCAGCGCCTCGCACAGTAGCGCGTCGGACTTCCCGCCCCCCGCCGCGCCCCCGTACAGCACCTCATACTCCGGCCTGGCCATGAACCGCGCCTGCTTGGGCTGCGGCTTCCATACCTCCCGCATCCGCCTTTTCCTCCACCTGGGGCAGCAGCACCACGCCGCCCCCGTCCTCGTCCTTTCTGTCCAGCCCCGCCTTCTGCCGCTCCAGCTTCCGCCGCGCCCGCATGTCGGTGATCCGCTCCTTGTCCAGCTTCCCCGGCAGCCCATTTGCGTCCCGTATCACCCCCGCCAGGGTCTCCAGCGCCTTGGCCAGCGCCGCCGCGTTCCCACCGTTGAGCATGTCCAGGATGATCTCCCCATCCTTGCGCTTGTGCCTTCGCAGCTGCTCCGGGTCCTCCCGCAGCGCCCGCGCAATGCCCTCCAGCATCAGCCCCGCCGCCTCGTCCAGCCGCGCCAGCTTCTCCGCCTCCCGGCTGGCCCTTTTGTCGATGGCCTTCTGCTCCGCCCTTGCCGCTACTTTCCCGCGAAATTCCCGACGCTTTTCCGTCCAGTGATTTTTCCGCCCGTGCTCCTCCACCTGACGCACGGAAACGCCCCATTTTTCAGCGATTTTCGCATAGGACAGATTGCCGCCCATATAATCAGTTTCGATTTTCTTCCAGTCCCTCGGCATTTTCTGTCCCCCTTCGCGTCCCCTCCCACGCCCCTATTTTCCCATGCGCCGCCCAGGGAAAAAACCCCGCCTTTTTCACATCAAAAAAAGGGACTGTCTCGCAACAGTCCCTTCTCTTATGCCTCTTCCTGTGTGGTATCCAGTTCTATGATGATTCTGTGGTTTTCCACGTCCACCGTTTTCCGTATCGGCCTGGATGTGCCATCTGGATTCAGCAGCCCTGCTTCCCGCGCTTCTCGGCTGCCGATGGTCACGTTGTAGCTTGTAACATGCCCGCCGTTTCCTTTCTGTGCCCGCAGTTTCACTTGTCCTTCTCCTTTCTGTAATTGCGGTACGCTACCACCAGAAAGATCAGCGTCGCCGCGGACAGTACCACCTGTACCACGCTGAGAATCAAATTCAGCTCCATCCTTGCCATGGGACGCTGTTCATGCTATACTTGGGGAGGAGAGGCTTTCGCCTCCCTCCCCGCTCATTTACCGATCTAGCAATTGCCCGATCAGCTTGACCAGTTCGGTAATGAGCTGCAACAGCGCCGTTGTGATGGCTGCCTTCAAGGCCCATTCGCTTCGGCGCTTCTTTTTGCGTCCCACGGTTTTCACCTCCTTTCCATGGCTATATTATAGTATAGATATTATCTATTGTCAAGACATTTTCATACGTTTTGAGAAAATTTTTTTGCTATTTCTCATACTTCCTCCCCGCACCCACCGCCACCAGACACTTCCCCCACCCGTCCATACGCTTGCACCGCCTGCGCATGTAGGCCAGCTTCTCCCCCTGCCCACTGAACCGCA
>OLRD01000899.1_pt1 | contig 20686 bp, 20 predicted proteins | sample 1672051 | NCBI WGS metagenome assembly OLRD01 (sample SAMEA3136640, study PRJEB25190) | human gut metagenome | biome: human gut; feature: human-associated habitat; material: faeces | place: Austria | collected 2013 | reverse complement strand
CCACCCGGGTGCTCACCAGCGCGGGCACGGATATGTACTCGGCCATCGGCGCGGCGGTGGGCTCCTTAAAGGGCTTTAAGCACGGCGGCGCCAACCACCAGGTGCGCATGATGATGGACGACCTGATGGCCCACGTGGAGCGCTGGGACGACGAGGACGAGGTGGAGGCCTACCTGGAGAAGATCCTGCGGGGAGAGGTCGCCGACGGCAGCGGGCTCATCTACGGCATGGGCCACGCCATCTACACGCTGTCGGACCCCCGGGCGGTCATCTTGAAGGAGCGGGCCCAGGGCCTGGCGGAGGAGAAGGGCTTTGGGGAGAAGCTGCGGCTTTATGAAACGGTGGAGCGGCTGTCCCCGGCGGCCTTCCGCAAGGTGACGGGCAAGGACAAGGTCATCTCGGCCAATGTGGATTTCTATTCCGGGCTGGTGTACGAGATGCTGGGCATCCCGGAGGATTTGTTCACACCCATGTTCGCGGTGAGCCGCATCGCGGGCTGGTGCGCCCACCGCATCGAGGAGCTGACCACGGGCGGGCGGATTATGCGCCCGGCGTACCGGGCCTTGCCGGTGGACCAGAAGTATGTGCCGCTGGACGAAAGGTGAGGAAAAAACCAAGGGAGAGCTAACATAAAGTTTTCGGTCAAGCCTTTTTCAAAAGGCTTGCGTGGTGTGGAGCAGCGCTCCACGACCTTAAGGCAGCGCTCCGCGCTGCAACGAAAAAACCCGGGAAACAGCGGCCCCTGGCCGCGCCTTTCCCGACTGGCCCCCTGCGGGAACAAACGGCCCCGCCAAACCAGGGATATAACCAACCCAAAAAGGCCCGGACACACCGGGCTTTTTTTGCGCCTGTTTTCCCTTTCCTCCCAGGGAGATTTGGGGTATAATAGCTCTAATACATTTGGAGAGTGAACCTATGAAACATATTCTGCTCATCGCCACGGGGGGCACCATCGCCTCCCGCCACACCGCAGAGGGCCTGGCCCCCCGCATCACCCCGGAGGAGCTTTTAAGCTACGTCCCCGACGCGGCCTCCTTCTGCTCCATCGACACCGTGCAGCCCATCAACCTGGACAGCACCAACATCCGGCCGGAGCACTGGCTGCTGCTGGCCAATCTTATCGAGGAAAACTATAACCACTACGACGGCTTTGTCATCTGCCACGGCACGGACACCCTGGCCTACACGGCCTCTGCCCTGTCCTATTTGATACAGCGCACATCCAAGCCCATTGTGCTCACCGGGGCCCAGCGCTCCATTGACGAGGACACCACCGACGCCAAGGTGAACCTGCTGGACGCCCTGCGGTTCGCCTGCTCAGGGAAAAGCGGTGTGTGCATCGTCTTTGGCAGCCACGTCATCGCCGGGACAAGGGCCCGGAAGTCCCGGACAAAAAGCTACAACGCCTTTACCAGCCTGAACTTCCCCGACCTGGCCAGCGTCCACGAGAGCCGGGTGGTGCGGTACATCCCCTACGAGCCCCAGGGGGAGCCGGTGTTCTACCACAAGCTGAACACCCGGGTGTTCCTGTTAAAGCTGACCCCCGGCATGGACCCCGCCGCCTTTGAGGCCGCGGGCAAGCTGTGCGATGGGCTTATCATCGAAAGCTACGGCATGGGGGGCATCCCCGACGTGTACCTGGAAGAGCTGGACAAGCTCATCCGCCAGGGGAAGACCGTCATCATGGCCACCCAGGTGCCCCAGGAGGGCAGCGACCTCTCCGTCTACCAGGTGGGAAAGCACGTGAAGGACCGCTACCACCTGCTGGAAACCTACGACATGACCCTGGAATCCACCGTCACCAAGCTGATGTGGGCCATGGGCCAGTCCAGCGACCCCCAGGAAATCCGGAAGCTGTTCTGCACCACCGTCAACTACGACATGCTGTTTTAACTCTCCCACTCTAGAAAGGACCTATTATGAAACGGATTTTGCCCTTTTTCTGCGCATTGGCGCTGCTTCTCACCGGCTGCACCGCCGTATCCACCACAGAGTCCGCCAGCCAGACCATCTCCCAGGTGGACAGCTCCTCCCAAGAAAGCGCCCTGGAAAGTGACCTCAGCAGCGCTTCTTCCCAGCTGGAAAGCGCCGGGGAGGTGTCCATCACGGATTCCAATGGCAGCCAAATCGCCCTGAACACCCATTCCCCCCGTGTGGTGGCGGCCTACGGCTCCTTCGCAGAGGCCTGGCTGCTGGCCGGCGGGGAACTGGTGGGCGTCACCCAGGACGCCCTGGAGCAGCGGGACCTGGGCCTGCCGGAGGACATCGCCGTCGTTGGCACGGTGAAGGAGCCCAACGCCGAAGAGATCCTCGCCCTGGAGCCGGACCTGGTCATCTTGGCCAGCGACATCGCCGGCCAGGCAGATATCCAAGACGTGCTGGAAAATGCCGGGCTTACCTGCGCCTACTTCCAGGTGGACACCTTTGAGGACTATGGCTTTATGATGGAGCAGTTCACAGCCGTCACCGGCCGGGAGGACCTGTATGAGGAGAACGTCACCCAGGTGGGCCAGCAGATCCAGGACGCCAGGGCCGCGGCCGCCCTCTCCAGCACCCGGCCCAGCGTGCTGCTGATCCGGGCCTTCTCTTCGGGCATCAAAGCCAAGACCGACGACGAGTTGGCGGGAGCTATTTTGAAGGACCTGGGGGCCCACAACATCGCCGATGATCACCCCTCCATGCTGGAGGATTTGAGCCTGGAGGAGGTCATTGCCGCGGACCCGGAGTACATCTTTGTCACCACTATGGGCGACGAGCAGAAAGCCCTGGACTACTTAAACGGCCTGATCGAGCAGAACCCCGCCTGGTCGGAACTTTCCGCCGTGAAGGAAGGCCGCTACATTGTGCTGCCCAAGGACCTGTTCCACTACAAGCCCAACAACCGCTGGGGGGAGAGCTATCAGTACCTGGGGGAAATCCTTTATCCGGAGCTGTTCCATGAGGAGTAAAGCGGCCCTGGGGCTGCTGGGGCTGGGCGGGCTGGCGGTTCTCAGCGCGGCGCTGGGGGCTTCCATCGGTTCCACCCTCATCGACCTGCCCGCCGCTCTGGGAGAGCTGCTCCGGGGCCAGGCCGCCACCCCGGACGCCCGGATTCTCCTTCACGTGCGGCTGCCCCGGGTATGCGCCTCCCTGCTGTGCGGCGCTTCCCTCTCCGTCAGCGGCATGCTCATCCAGGCGGTGCTGTCCAACCCCCTGGCCTCCCCCAATGTAATCGGCGTCAACGCCGGGGCGGGGTTCTGCACCTTTCTGGCCATGGCGCTGGTCCCCGGTTCGGCGGGTGCGGGGCCTATTGGGGCCTTTTTCGGCGCGCTGGCAGCCACCCTGCTGGTCTATGCCGTGGCCGCCGGGGCCGGGGCGGGCAAGCTGACCATCATCTTGGCGGGCGTGGCGGTTTCCAGCATTTTCACCGCGGGCATCAACACCATCAAAACCTTTTTCCCGGACACCCTCTACAATGGCAGCACCTTCCTCATCGGCGGCTTCTCTGGGGTGAGCTTTTCCGACCTTTCCCCCGCCTGGCTGATGATTCTGCCCGCCCTGGTACTGGCCTTTCTAATGGCCCGCCCCACAGATGTGCTCTGCCTGGGAGAGGAGACCGCCCACAGCCTGGGGCTGCCCGTAAACGCCACCCGCTTTGGGCTGATTCTAATTGCCTGTGTGCTGGCGGGGGCCGCCGTCAGCTTTTCCGGGCTGGTCAGCTTTGTAGGGCTCTTGTGCCCCCACATTGTGCGCCGGATGTTCGGCCAGGGGCGGCACCGGGTGCTGCTGCCCGCCGCCGCCCTGCTGGGGGCCGGCTTCGTCACCCTGTGCGACCTCTTCAGCCGGGTGCTCTTCGCCCCCTATGAGATCCCCGTGGGCATTCTGCTCAGCTTTTTGGGCGGGCCCTTCTTCCTGTTCCTCATTGTCAAGCAGCGGCGCCGGCCTTCCCGGCCTGGAAGGAAGGGGGCCCCCGGATGATCGAACTGAAGCGCGTTGCCGCCGGGTACCCGGGCCACCCGGTGCTGAAAGACGTCAGCCTCACCTTCCAAACCGGGAAGATCACTTCCCTGATCGGCCCCAACGGCTGCGGCAAGAGCACACTGCTCCGGGCAGCCTGCGGGCTGCTGCCCCTTGCTGGGGGGCAGGTGCTCTACAACGGCCGGGAGCTGGGCCGGTTTGGCCGCAAGGAGTTTGCCAGGCTGGTGTCCATTTTGCCCCAAACCCGGGACGTGCCCGCTATCCGGGCGGGGCAGCTGGTGGCCCACGGGCGCTATCCCCATCTGGGCTTTGGGCGGGACCTGGCAAAGGCCGACCGGGAGAAAATCGCCTGGGCCATGGAGGTAACCGGCACGGCCCCGCTGGCGGAAAAGGAACTTTCCCAGCTCTCCGGCGGCGAGCGCCAGCGGGTGTACCTGGCCATGACCTTGGCCCAGGACACGGATATCCTCTTTCTGGATGAGCCCACCACCTATTTGGACATCGCCCAAAAGTACGAGGTGATGGAGCTGATCCGGCAGATCAACTCCCTGGGGAAAACCGTGGTGATGGTCCTCCACGACCTGCCCCTGGCCTTTTCTTACAGCCACCAAGTGGCGGTGCTGGAAAAGGGCGCTGCCGCCGCCCAGGGCGAAGCCCGCCAGGTGTTCCTCAGCGGCGTGCCCGCCCGGGTGTTCGGGGTGAAGTCCCAAACCCTGGAGGTGGATGGCCGGGAGGAGTTCTTCTTCTATCAACGGTAAAACAAGGCCCTGGAGCGGTTTCTGTCCGCAGCTCCAGGGCCCACATTATTTCCGGGGGAGGAAGCTCTCCTGCTTTTGGAACCCCTGCCGCCATTTGGCGGTGACGGTCTCCCACAGGGAGCCAAGCACCTGCGCGCCGCCCGCCATCAAAATGAACACGGCGATCTGCCCGGCGTAGGCATAGCGGGGCTGCACCTCAATGAGCAGGTAGACGCAGCTGGTGGCAAACATGACAAAGGGAAGCAAGTAGAGCTTAAAATCCTCTTTTGGCCTGCGGAACAGGGCAATGGCGCCCAGCGCCGCCAGGAACAGGGCGCAGGTGAACATGGCCCGGTCCAACTCCTCCAACAGGGCGAACAGTGTGGGGGTTTGCTGCTTCAGGCCGCCCATGGACCAGCTCAGTCCCCGGTCCCACCAAAGGGACTTCATCTTACAGGCCGCCAGCTCCACCAACGCGGCGGGGCTCACATTCAGGTGCTCCCGAATGACCTGCAGCTCCGCCTGGGTGCGGCTCATGCCCTCGGCCTCTTTCTCCGCGATGGCCGGCCCATCCTCATTGTTGTAGAGGCCCTTCCACTCTGTGTTGGTCCCCAGCACCGTGCCCCAGAGGGGGTCGTTGTTGGAGAGGCCCGCAGCGTTTACCCCAGTGGCCTTCACCAGGCCGGACATCCCCGCCGAAAGCACCAGAAAGGTGAGCACCAAGGCCCCAAAGCGCTTTAGGTAGTGAAGGAAATTCTTCCAGCTGGCCTGGGAGAGGAACCGGAACACGAAATAGGCCAGCAGCGGCACCAGCACCAGCGGGGCGTCCGGCCGCAGGGCGTTGGCAACGGCTAGGCTGGCCCCCGCCAAGGCGTAAATGAGCACCCGGTGGCAGCGCTTAAAGCCCTTGCCCATCACCAGGTAGAGGCAGAGGTACAGGAAAAAGGCCGAGGGGATATTGTTGCACAGCACCGTCACCAATGTGGCGGGGAACAGGAAAAAGGCGTAGGCCAGGGAGGCCAGCCGGGCGGCCCGCTCTTCAAAATAGTCCCGGGCGATGAGGTAAACCAGCACGTTGGTGCCCGCCGAGACCAGGCAGTTCACCAGCCGCAGGAACGTGGGCCTGTCCCACAGCTTTAGAAGGGTCCCCTGCCAGATGACCAGCCCCGTCTGGTAGCCCCACTTCTGAAAATACACCGTATCCTGAAAGCTGAAATCCCCCTGGGCGAACTGCCGGGAAGCTTCATACTGCAGGGCGAAGTCTGATTCGATGGGAGTGGTGAGAAAGGCCACCGCCCCCAGGTGGATCACCAGGGAAAGCAAAAACAGCCCCAGGGAAAAGCGCCGGGCGGAGATCCCTTTCCAACGGGACAACAGGACAAGCAAGCCCGCCAAAAACAGGATGACCCCTGCCAAGGGGTAGTACACCGTAACCACACACAGCACCGCCGCGCCAAAGCAGATGGCAAAGAACAGCCGCAGCCCGCAAAACACCTTTGTTTCTCCACTCATTTCCACAAACCTCCTAAAGGGGGCGCGCCGCAAAAAAAAAGCGGGAAAAGCCGCCGCTTTTCCCGCTTTTAACGCCCTTTCCGGCGTAAGCCCCTGCAGTTTCTCCCATGGGGTCGGCCGCGCCATTGAGAACAGTATACCACCGCCCCAAAAAAGACGCAATCACGAAATGTTCCGCTGGGCAAAATAGTCCGCCTTCAATGTGTCATAGGAGGCTTGCTCCCGGCGACGCACCTGGGTGCTGATCTCTTTCATCTCAGGGGTGACCTCCCCTTCATAGCCGCTGGCGTAGTAGGTGGCCCCGTCATACCAGGCGTTGTTGGGGAACATCACAATGCCGCCCTGGCCAAAGATGTCGTCCCCGGCGTAGTACTCATAGGGGACGTCCAGGCCGAACAGGTTGGCGATGGTGGGGGGCAGGTCCACAATGGACACATACTTCTCCACGGTTTGGGCCTGCTGCCCCTTCAAGTAAAAGAAGCAGGGGGTCTGGTACAGCTGCGGGCTTTCGCCGGACACGCCCTTGAGCTGGTAGAGGAACTCCTTGTCCGTCAGGTACTTGCCGTAGTGGTCCGTGTAAAACAGGAGCACCGTGTCCTCCAGGCGGCCCTCCTCTTCCAGGCGGGCCACCAGGTCCCCCACAAACTGGTCTGTCTCCATGGCGTGGGCCACCGCCAGGGTGTACTCTTTCATGTTGGCCTCGCTGCCTGTGACGCCGGACTGGGCCACCGCGGCCTGGGCGGCCTCCAGGTGGGGGTCGGAGATATTGCGCAGCTCATCCGTATAGGGGCCGTGGCCGGAATAGGTGATGATATAGCTGAAGAACTGCCCCTCTGGGGCAATCAGGTCATAGCCATTTAACAGCTGGCTGTCCAGCATATAATCTTCCATGCCCAATGTGGGGGCGTTGTTGTAAGCCTCGAACCCCAGGTTCACATGGACGCTGCCCCGGCTGTAGATGTCCGGGCTGGCAGAGTGGAAGGAGTTGGCGGTGTAGCCCGCCCCCTCAAACAGGTTGGCCAGGGAAAAGGGGAAGCTGTTGATGGAGTACACGCTGCTGGAAAGCCCCGTCACTGAGGGAAGCAGCCCCGTTTGGGAGATGAACTCTGTGTTAAAGGTGCCCGCCGAAAGGAACAGGGGCGTGTAGTTGTTGGCAAAGTTGATGCCCTCCTGCTGCAGGCGGTACAGGTTGGGGGTGTACTCGGGGGTCAAAAGCCAGGTGTCCATGGATTCCAGCATGACCATGATGAGGTTCTTGCCCTCAAAGGCGCCGGTCATCTCGTTTTCCTGGCCCACCTCCTGGGCCCGCTCCTCATAGTAGCTGTCCAGCTCTCCCAGCTTGACGGGGCTGCCCTCCAGCCCAAAGGACACCAAAAAATCCCGCACGGTGTACTGGTACAGCCCTGTGGCCAGCAGCATCCGGTTGGAATCGGTGAACTCCTTATACGCCTGTTCCTCAGAGTGGGGGTCGAAGGTGTTGCCCCACCACATGGTGTCATCCTGGGGCAGCATGAAGCTGTGGAGCAGCCCCACGCCCACCAGGGAGAGGGCCATGACCCCTGCGGCCCCCACGCGCAGGGGCCACCGGCGCTTTCCCGGCTGCCGCCCGGGCACCAGCGCCGCCCCCAGCGCCAGGCAAAGCACCGCCAGCAGGGTGCAAGCGATGAGGGCTTTGCGCAAACGCAGGTAGGACCAGCTGAAAAACTTGGCTCCGTCCCCGGCGAAGTTCATGTCGGAAAAGGTGAAGAATTTTCCGAAGATGTTGAACATCACCCCGTGAACCACCGTCAGCAGGGCAAAGAACCCCGCGTAGATGCCCATGGCGACGCGCCGCCCCAGGGGCGGCAGCAGGGCGGCCAGGCCCGTCAGCAGCAGGCACCAGGCCCCGCTGAACACGAAGGCCCGCCAATCCAAAAAGCGGGTGCTCCCCGCAAATCGGTAAAAATAGCGCAGGGCCATATCGAACAAGAGCAGGCCCCCAAAACAAAGAGGCAGACTGGCCCACCACAGGCGGGCCCGCAGTGTCCCCAGTTTGTTTTTCGTACCGGTCATAGTTGTGATACCCTTCTTTACTAGGCAGAATTTTACATTCCATGTAAAGCACTTGTTAAATATAGCACAGAGATTTGTAAAGGGCAAGAAAAAACGCCGCTTTCCCCCCTGGAAAAATCCGGCTTGGGCCGCGGCCCCATTTGTGCTATACTAGAAAAAACGCATGGGGCCGGCGCCCCAGGCTGCAAAACAGATTGTGGAAAGGTGTGCTGTAATATGGAACTGCAAACTGTGGGATTCATCGGTTTTGGGAACATGGCCCAGGCCATGGCCCGGGGACTTCTGCGGGGCGGGGAAGCGCCCCGGCTGTTCGCCTGCGCCAAACGCTGGGAGAAGCTGCAAGCCTCTGCCGGGGCGCTGGGCGCCACCCCCTGCCGGGACGCCGGGGAAGTTCTGGAAAACGCCCAGGTTCTCATTGCAGCGGTGAAACCCTATCTCATCGAAGAGGTGCTCGCCCCCATCCGGGACAGACTGGAGGGGAAGCTGCTGCTTTCCGTGGCGGCGGGCTGGGATTTTGCCCGGTTTGAGAAAATCCTTCCCGCCGGGGTCCACCACCTGAGCGCCATGCCCAACACACCGGTCTCCGTGGGAGAGGGCGTAGTGCTGCTGGAGGAGGAAAGCTCCCTCACCTCTCAGGAGCTGGCCCAGGTCAAAGAACTGCTGGCCCCACTGGGCACCGTGGAAACCGTGCCCTCTTCCCAGATGGGCATTGCAGGCACCCTCTCCGGCTGCGGCCCCGCCTACGCCGCCATGTTCCTGGAGGCCCTGGGGGACGCAGGAGTCCTGCACGGCCTGCCCCGGGACCTTGCCTACCGTTTGGCCGCCCAAATGCTGGCGGGCGCCGGCAAGCTCCAGCTGGAGACGGGAGAACACCCCGGCGCCATGAAGGACGCCGTATGCTCCCCCGGGGGAACCACCATTTTAGGGGTGGCAGAGCTGGAACGCCGGGGGTTCCGCGGCACAGTGATAGAGGCGGTCCACGCGGTACAGAAAGGGCGGTAAGGGGCCCCGGCCATCCCCCCTCCCCTGGGTCCCCAGCAGTATAGAAAAAGTTTTTCAAGAAATTCTCACAAAAGAGCTGTCATCTCAAGAAAAATTTGGTATAATAGCGGTATATATTCCCGGGCCGGGCCCGGACACGAGGTGACTGTCAATGCTGAAAAATTGGATCCGTCCGGAAAAGCCGGAGGGTGACGAGCTGAAACAGCGGCTGAAGGCCGCCCAGGAAAAGCTGGAAGGCCAGCAGATGAAGCTGAAAGACCGCAAGCTGCCGGTGCTGGTGCTCATCGAGGGATGGGGCGCCGCCGGAAAGGGCAGCGCCATCGGCCAGATCATCAAGAACATCGATCCCCGCTTTTTCAAGGTCTTCACCATGCCCGCCGCCCCCACAGAGGAGGAGGCCCGCAAGCCTTTTCTGTACCGCTTTTTTGAAAAGATCCCCGAGGCCGGGAAGTTCACCCTTCTGGACTCTGGCTGGATGAACCAGATTATGGAGGAAAAGCTCTCTGGCGCACTGGATGACAAAACCTACACCCAGCGGGTGGACAGCGTGAAACGCTTTGAGCGCACCTTGACGGACAACGGCTATCTGGTGCTGAAGTTTTTCTTCCACATCAGCAAGAAAGAGCAGGCCAGCCGCATCCAGCGCCTGCAGGCGGACAAGGACACCGCCTGGCGGGTCAGCAAGGGGGACCTGTGGCAAAACCATCACTACGACGACTGCCTGGAGGCCTTCGACCGCTATCTGGATGACACCAACACCCCCAGCGCCCCCTGGTACGTCATCGACTCCAAATCGAAAAAATTCGCGGAGCTGCAGGTGCTGGAGACCATGTGCATGGGCATTGACACCGCCCTGCACAACGAGAGCCTGGCTGTGCCCCTGCTGCAAAACGTGTTCCCCCTCATCAAAATGCCCAAGCTGAAGGACGTGCCCCTGGACAAGACCATCAGCGAGGAGGAGTACAAGCTGCAGCTCCGCCTGCTGCAGGAAAAGCTGGGGCACCTGCACAACCGGCTGTACCGCAAGCGGGTGCCGGTGGTCATCGTCTATGAGGGCTGGGACGCCGCCGGAAAGGGCGGCAACATCAAGCGCCTTACGGGGGCCCTGGACCCCCGGGGGTTTGAGGTACATCCCATTGCCAGCCCAGAGCCCAAGGAAAAAGCCCGCCACTATTTGTGGCGCTTCTGGACCCGCCTGCCCAAGGACGGCCACATTGCCATTTTCGACCGCAGCTGGTACGGCCGGGTAATGGTGGAACGGCTGGAGGGCTTCTGCTCGGAAAACGACTGGCAGCGGGCCTATTACGAGATGAACGAGTTTGAGCAGGAACTGCACAACTGGGGCGCTGTCATCCTGAAGTTCTGGGTGCAGATCGACAAGGACACCCAGCTTGCCCGTTTTACCGACCGGCAGAACACCCCCTCCAAGCAGTGGAAAATCACCGACGAGGACTGGCGCAACCGGGAGAAGTGGGACCTGTACGAGCAAGCCGTGGACGAGATGCTGCAAAAGACCAGCACCACTTACGCCCCTTGGCACATTCTGGAGTCTGTGGACAAAAAATACGCGCGCATCAAGGCGCTGCAAACTGTAATTGACGCCTTGGAGAAAGCCCTGTAAAAGGGCAAGGCAAAAAGAAGGGCCATCCCCCCTGGGACAGCCCTTCTTTTTTACGGCTCAAGATGCCGGCGCTTCCCACGTTCTCCCGTGGGCTTCTTCACACCCCCGGCAGCAACCCGGCATACCCGGCGGCAATGCCCGCCGCGGCCGAGGCGGCGATCAGCAGGATGGGGTGGACTTTTTTCCAGTGGGCGATGAGGATGGCCGCCAGCAGCACCCCTGCCAGCCCCCACTGAAGAATGCCGCCCGAAGCTGGGAAGGCGGAGGCCGCCACAGAGAGCAGAGAGGCCCCAATCATCCCCACCACGGTGGGACGCAGGCCGTTCATGCAGCCTTTGACAACGGTATTGCTCTGAAAGGCTTGGTAGAACTTGGCCACAACCAGGATAATGACAAAGCTGGGCAGCACCACGCCAAAAGTCGCGCACAACGCCCCCAGAAGGCCCCCTGTCTCTGCGCCCACATAGGTGGAAAGGTTTACCGCCAGAGGCCCGGGGGTGCTTTCAGACACAGCGATGAAGTTGACCAGCTGCTCCAAGGTCATCCACTGATGGGAGACCACCTCCTGTTGGATAAGGGGCAGCATAGCGTAACCCCCGCCGAAAGTGAAGGCGCCAATCTTGAGGAAAGTGAAAAACAGCTCAAGAAAGATCACAGCTTCATCCCCCCAATCTTCAGCTTGGAGGCCGCCAAGCCAATGAGGGCGCAGGCGATGAGCACCAAAATGGAATTGGCCCCGAAAAATCCCACCAGAAGGAACGCCCCTGCCGCCAGGATATAGGACACGAGGTTCCAAGGGCACTCCTTGGCCATGGAGACCAGGGCGCTGCACACCAGGGCCACCACCGCCACCCGAATGCCCCAGAAGGCGTACCGCACGGCGGGCAGCTCTTCAAACTGGCGCAGCACGAAGCTCAGGGCAAAGATGATGACAAAGCTGGGCAGCACCACCCCCACCGTGGCAGCCGCCGCGCCCCAGGGACCCGCCAGGCGGTAGCCCACAAAGGTGGCGGTGTTCACGGCAATGGGCCCCGGGGTGCTCTCACTGACCGCCAGGATGTCCAAAATGTCCTTGTCCTCAATCCAGCCCTCCCGCAGGGCGATCTCCCTGCGGATCAGGGGGATCATGGCATAGCCGCCCCCAAAGGTAAACGCCCCGATCTTCAAAAATTTCAGAAACAGCTTTAGGCACAGGCCCGCTTTTTTCCGTTCCATCGCACTGCCCCTCTCCAAATTCTGCCTTTATTCTACGCCGGGGGTTTCTATTTTTCAATCTGTATGTTAAAATAAAATCCATATTGAATTTAGTATAATAGTGAGGGACGGACATGACAAAACGCCATTTCACCATATTCACAGAGGTCTGCCGCCAGATGAGCTTTTCTAAGGCGGCCGAGGCCCTGAACACTACCCAGCCCACGGTGAGCCTGGCCGTCAAGGAGCTGGAAGAGCACTATGGGGTGCGGCTCTTTGAGCGGATGAACCGCCGCATCTATATGACCGAGGCCGGGCGCGCCCTGCTCTCCACAGCCCAAGAGGTGCTGCGGGGGTTCCAGCAGGCGGAGGACCAGCTGCGGAAAGCCCCCTACCGGCTGCGGGTGGGGGCGAACGTCACTTTTGGGGCCACCCGGCTCCCCAGGGTGCTGGCCCAGTTCCGGCGGAAGTGCCCCCAGGTGGAGCTTTCCGCCCTGGTGGGAAACTCTGACGGCATCGAGCGGCTGCTGCTGGAAAACCGCCTGGATGTGGGCCTGGTGGACAACGTGACCTTTTCCCAGCACCTGCGGGTCCAGCCCCTGTTCCAGGAGGACATGGCCCTGCTCTGCGCTCCTGCCTTCCCCCACCGCCCCCAGTCCTTGGAGGAGCTGGCGGCCCTCCCCCTCTTGCTGCGGGAGCGGGGCAGCGGCACCCGGCGCTCGGTGGACCGGGTGTTCGAGGAACACAGCCTCTCACCCCAGCCCTTTTGGGAAAGCGTCAGCTCCACCGCCCTGATCGAGGCGGCCCGGGCGGGGTTGGGAGTGCTCATCCTCTCCCCCTCCCTGGCCCGGCGGGAACTGGAGACAGGGGCCCTTCTGCCGTTGAAGGTCCCTGGCGCCCGGTTTTTCCGCCAGTACTTCTGCGCCCTCCACAAGCAAAAGGCCCTCTCCCCGCCTTTGGAGGAGCTGCTGGCTCTGCTGCGGGAGAACTGCGAAAAATAAGCAAAGGAAAAGAGCCCCTGGACCCGGGGCTCTTTTCGCTTTCGATCACTTCTCCTGAAAGAGTGAACTTGGATATCACCTGACTTTTTTGTATGGAAAGCATCCGCTATTCTGATATATGAACCTCGCCATTCTCCACATAAAACTCTACCCAGCCTATGTCTTTCGCGCAGAACCGGTACTGCCCCGATAGGAGCAGCGTCCCTTTTGGCAGTTCTTTAACACCGGAATACACATCGCCAGGTCTCACCTGTTCCACCCCCGACGTACCGGAAGCGGGGAAGCTGACCGTTCCTTTGAAGCCAGTAACTTTGTGATAACCGCCTTCGTACAGGTAGTCGATCCATGTATCCACGATATCTCTCGTACTACAACCTAACGGCTCAGAGGTATGATTCTCATAGAAATAGGAGACCTCGCCAGAGCCGTCTGCATTACGAGTCACTTGAATGGAAAGGTCGAGACCATTTTGACCTGGCTCTTCGGATATCTCATCGCTCCAATATGGAAAAACATGAGCTGGCTGAGAGTTCCACCAGAAAACAAACATGACGATACTCAGAACCGCCGCGACTGCCAGGCCTATCCATAGCGCCGCTTTGATCCGCATTGATTTCTTCTTCATATAGATCACCTAGCATTGAGTTCTTTTCTGCGATTTTTCATTCCATGAACCATCGCTATCATAGGACTTTGCCGTTTTTGCTTGGCAAGTTACGGAATGGCTACCATCAGTAAAAATGAAAACTTAAATACTACGTTCATTTTAGCACAGAAAACCCAGCAAATCAAAGCTGTCAAAACAGTTTCATTTACGAGAAATATAAAAAGGACTGCCGCGGTCTGCGGCAGCCCTTTTTGCTTGCAACAGCGGTTTCCTCAGCCCTGGCTGGGGACCACCGTTCCGTTGGTCAGATTGATGGTGAAGGCGGCCAAAACGGTCTCCTCAGGCGTCTCGTTGTAGGCGTGGGGCTCCGTCTGGCGGAATTGCAGTTCCGCTTGGGTGACTCCCTGGGGCAGGCCGTCGAAATACAAGTCGGCCGTCTGGGTCTCCGTGGCCTGGTAGTCGTAGCCGCCCAAATCACGGCTGCGGTCAACGTTATAGGGCAGCTCGGTCCCATCGGGCAACACCAGCACAGGCGTTCCCAAGGCCGGGACCTGTGTCTCCACAATGCTGTCGCCCAGCCCCCAGAAGGGCTTCTCCACGGTGATGACCGTCTGAGTGGGGGTGCCGGACACTGCCAGCACCTGGGCGCCGTTCTGTTCCGCCTGGCAGGTAAAGCTGTAGGTGTGCTCCCGGTCCGCCGGCAGGGTGAAGCTGGCGGTAAAGCCCTCTCCAACCGCTTCATAGGTGAGGGGATCGGGGGCCCCTTCTCCCGGATAGGGGGTGCCGGCGGTCTCTTCGTTGGCTTCCCACTCCAGCCGGTCCATCTGCTCCTGTGCCGCCTGCTCTGCGGCGGCTTCATCATAGATTTCTCCAGTCAGGCCGGTCAAGGTCACATCCACCTGCAAAGAGTCCGCCTCCTGCTGGGACTCAGGCACCTGCACCGTCATGGTGGAGGTCCATTTGCCGTCCCGCTCCACAAAGGCGTTGACGCCCTCCACCTGGGCGGTCTCTCCGTTGACGGCGGCAGTCTGGCCCTCGGGATCGACCCAGACACAGCGGTACTGCTCCAGCAGTTCCTGGGGGCCTGTCAGCTCCATAGACACCACCAGAGAGGTGCCGTCCGTGTAACCCTCTCCAAAGGTCACCTGCCACTCTCCGCTGGCGGCGGACACATTCACGTCCTCCATGGCTTCATAGGTCTCCACAAAAGCGCCTGCTGCTCCCACCTTGCTGTCGTAGTTGGCCTGGTAGAACAGGCTGCCCAGCCAGTCCCCCACCAGGGGGATTTGGGAGGCCATGGCGGGGTTCACGGCGGCCATGCCCAGCATCACGCCCACCACCGCTACAAAACTGCCCATCACAGCCCCCGCCCGGCGCAGGACACGCTTCCGATGCAGGCGGCGGACTTCTCCCAGGGCAGCCCCCACGCGGGCGCCCAGCTCTTCGGGAATAGAAATTTGGATTTCATTTACTTTCTCTCGCATACCGCTTCCTCCTTCAACAAAACTTGCAGCCTGCCAATGGCCCGCCGCAGATAGACGGAGACGGTCCCCTCAGGCATGCCGGTGGCCTGGCTGATCTCTCGGATGGTGCAGCCGTCGAAGTATTTCAGCTTCACCACATCCTGGTACTTCTCCGGAAGCTGGGCCACGGCCCAGTGCAGGTCCATGCGCTCTTCCGGACTCATCCCTTCGGGAGCGGGCAGGTCCGGCCCCTCCGCCAGAGAGGCCTCTGGCTTTCGCTTTCGCAGCAGGTCCTGGGCGGTGTTGATGAGGATTTTAGTCAGCCAGGTGCGGAAATACTCCGGTTCCCGCAGGGTCTTCAGGCTTTTATAGGCCTTCAAGATGCTCTCCTGCACCACGTCCAGGGCGTCGGCCTCTTGGCGGACATAGAGGTACGCCATGCGGTAGAGGTATTCCTGCTGCGCCTCGATCAGGTCCCCAAAGGCCTTGGGGCTGCCCCGCATGGCTTTCTTGACCAAGGCCTTCTCCTGCTTTTCGCTTTTCTTCACGGCTCTCCCCTCTCTTCCCTTCCTTTTGCCCATTAGACTTTTCCTCCCGCCTATTTTCTTACAGGCGCGGGCACAAAAAGTTTCCCTTCCCGCGGACCCTTGTTAAATCTTTGAAACCCCTTGACTTTTGCCTCTTGGCTCCATACAATAGAGATAGTTGAAATCTATAGAAATACAGAAATTTAGAATATTTTTTGTAAATAAATCACATGTTTCTAAACCGTTTATAAAGCTGTCTTTTGTTTTTGCAGAAAGGAGACACCCTATGAGCGCTGCGTTCCCCCATGCTTCCGTTGTGTTCGGCTGCCCCATCGCAGGGGAGGTGGCCCCTATCTCCCAATGCGCCGACCCCACCTTTGCCCAGGGGCTGCTGGGGCCGGGGGTGGTCATCCAGCCAGAGGGGAGCATTCTGTTTGCCCCCGCGGACGGACGGGTGGAATTCATCCTCTCCACTAAGCACGCCCTGGGCATGGAGACCCCGGAGGGCGTGAAATTCCTCATCCATGTGGGGCTGGACACCAACCGCCTGGAGGGCCAGGGCTTCCAGCTGTTCGTCCAGGTGGGCAGCCAGGTGCGCCGGGGGGACAAGCTCCTCTCTTTTGACACCCAGGTCATGGCGGAACAGGGCTGCTCCCTGGCCACGCCCTTTGTGTTTTGCAGCAATCGGGAGGGCTGGGCTATGGAGCTGCTGCGGACCGGGCCGGTGCCTGCCGGGGAAGACCTGGTGCGCATGAACCGCCTTGCCTAAAACTGAGCATTCCATACGCCGCGCTGGACCGGAAGCCCCGCCGCTTCCGGTCTTTCTATATTCCTAAGCTTACGGTGGCGCCGGGGCAAAGTCAAGGGCAGGCTTGCATTTTCCACAGAAGAGTTGTATAATCCTAACTGCACCGCCGGCCTGGCCGCACCGGCTGCCGGGACGTGCGGTATTTACAGTAAAAAAGTTTTGCGTCAATAGAAAGGACCTGATTCTGTAATGAAACGTATTTTGTCTTTAACACTAGCCCTGGCCCTGTGCCTGGCTTTGTTCGGCTGCAGTACCAACGGAGCGGGGAGCTCCTCCGCCGCTTCTGAAAGTTCTTCCACTTCGGAGAGCAGCGTGCCCTCTTCCGTAGAAGGGGCTGCCTCCAGCCTGGAGAGCGCCTCTTCTTCCGGGGAGGGCTCGGAAAGCAGCGTTGCCTCCGGCGTGAGCGAGGCCTCCGATGTGGATACCACCGACTTGGGCACCGCCACGGTGGCGGCCCTGAAGGGCCCCACGGCTATGGGCATGGTGAAGATGATGAGCGATGACGCCCAGAAAGACCAGCCCACCTTTGATTTTAACATTTACGCCTCTGCCGATGAGATCACCCCTAAGCTGGTGCAGGGCGAGCTGGACATCGCCGCGGTGCCCGCCAACCTGGCAAGCGTGCTGTACAACAACACCGAGGGCCAGGTGCAGGTGCTGGCCATCAACACCCTGGGTGTGCTCTACATTGTGGAGAACGGCGACACCGTCCACTCTGTGGAGGACCTGAAGGGCAAGACCATCTTCGCCTCCGGCAAGGGCTCCACCCCGGAGTACGCCCTGAACTACATGCTCACCCAAAACGGCATCGACCCGGAGACCGACGTGACCATCGAGTGGAAGAGCGAGCACTCTGAGTGCGTGGCCTCTCTGGCCGCCACAGAGAACGCCATTGCCATGCTGCCCCAGCCCTTTGTCACCACTGCCCAGACCCAGAACGAGAACCTGCGGGTGGCCCTGGACATGACCGAGGAGTGGGAGAAGCTGGCCTCGGAAAGCGGCAGCGACGCCACCCTCATCACCGGCGTGGTGGTGGCCCGCAAGGACTTTGTGGAGCAGAACCCCCAGCTGGTGAGCGTCTTCCTCTCCCTGTACGAAAAGTCGGTGACCTACGCCAACGAAGAGGTGGAGGGCGCCGCCAAGCTCATCGGCGAGTATGACATCGTGCCCGAGGCCGTGGCCCAGAAGGCCCTGCCGGAGTGCAACATCACCTTTATTGCCGGTGACGAGATGCAGGCAAAGCTCTCTGCCTATCTCCAAACCCTGATGGACCAAAACCCCAAGGCTGTGGGCGGCCAGCTGCCTGCGGATGATTTCTACTACCTTGGGTAAGGGGCAAAAACAGAAGAAGCGGCCGGGTGTGCGGCTGTGGGCGGTGGCCGTGTGGCTCATCGTCTGGCAGCTGGGCGCCATGGCATTGGGACAGGAGATCCTTTTGGTATCTCCTGTTTCTGTTATGCTCCGCCTGGTGGAGCTGGTCCCCCACGGGGATTTTTGGGGCGCCATCCTCTTCTCCTTCTGGCGCATTACCCTGGGCTTTCTGCTGGCCTGCCTGGCGGGCACAGCCCTGGGGGTGCTTTCCTCCCGGTTTGGGCCGGTGCGGGACCTGACCGCCCCGCTGATGGGCGTGGTCAAGTCCATCCCTGTGGCCTCCTTCATCATCCTGGTGCTCATCTGGGTGCCCTCCCGAAACCTTTCGGTGGTCATCTCCTTTTTGATGGTGACGCCCATTGTCTACTCCAACGTGCTGGGGGGCATTTCCAGCATGGACAAAAAGCTGACGGAGATGGCCGATGTGTTTGAGGTCCCCTTCCCCCGGCGGCTGCGCTACCTCTACCTGCCCCAGGTGGCGCCCTTTTTCCGCTCCGCCTGCGCGGTGGGGCTGGGGCTGTGCTGGAAGGCCGGTGTGGCCGCGGAGGTCATCGGCCTTCCGGACGGCTCCATCGGCGAGCGCCTGTACGAGGCCAAGGTCTATCTCAACACCCCGGACTTGTTCGCCTGGACGGTGGTCATCGTGCTGGTGAGCCTGGTGTTTGAAAAGCTGTTTCTCTTCCTGTTGGACCGCCTGGTGGCCCGGCTGGAACAGAACTGAAAGGAGGGGCGTCTATGGCCATTGAACTGCAAAACGTGAGCAAGTCTTTTGGGGAAAAGCAGGTGCTTCAAAACTTCTCCCACGTTTTCCCAGAAGGGGAGCTGACCTGCGTGATGGGCCCCTCGGGCTGCGGCAAGACCACCCTGCTGTCTCTTCTGCTAGGGCTGGAGCAGCCGGACAGCGGCAGGGTACTGGGTATGGAAGGCCGCAGGAAATCCGCCGTCTTCCAGGAGGACCGGCTGTGCGAGAACGCCGGGGCGGTCTCCAACCTGCGGCTGGTGAATCCCACCCTCACCAGGGAGGAGGCGGAGGCCATGCTCCGGGACCTGGGCCTGGGGGACAGCCTGCGCCAGCCGGTGCGCACCCTCTCTGGGGGGATGAAGCGCCGGGTGGCCATCCTGCGGGCCCTGTGCGCCCCCTATGACGTGCTCTTCTGCGACGAGCCCTTCAAGGGCCTGGATGAGGGGACAAAGGGCCGGGCCATGGAGTATTTTCAAGAGCGCACCCGGGGCCGGACCGTCATCCTGGTCACCCACGAAAAAAACGAGGCAAATTTCCTAAAAGGCCAACTTCTCCTCTTGTAATTTTTTTCATCCTGCGCTATGATAAAGGGTAGTGGGATGCCTCTTCAGGAGGGCTTTTCCCGGAGCTTTTGGCTGGGAAGAAGCGGGCGCTCACGCACTTCAAAACACCTTCCCCAAACACTACAATCTACTTAAAGGAGCGTGCTTTGTAAAAATGTTACCCAAGCTGCAGTATCATGTAGAGCCTGAAAAGGGCTGGTTGAACGACCCCAATGGCCTCTGCTATTTCAACGGAAAGTACCATGCCTTTTTCCAGCATTACCCCAACGCCACTGTGTGGACAGCCCCTCTTTATTGGGCCCACGTTACCAGTGATGACCTGATCCATTGGGAAGAACAGCCCATGGGCCTGACCCCCGACCAGCCCTATGAGAGCACCGGCGGCTGCTTCTCCGGTTCTGCCTTCATCAAGGACGGCAAGGCCTATTTCTTCTACACTGCCGTGGGAGACGGCGATGTACAGACCCAATGCCTGGCCACCTCTGAGGACGGCATCACCCTGAAAAAGTACGAGGGCAACCCCATCATCGACGAGCGCCCCGTGGACCCCACCGGGCGGGACTTCCGCGACCCCAAGGTCTTCGAGTGGACCGACGGCACCTACCGCATGGTGTGCGGCACCGGGCATGAGGGCTACGCCGCTGTCCTTCTGTACAAGTCCAGCGACCTGTACAACTGGGAGTATGTGGGCCCCATCTTTGAGACCCGGGAAATGGGACCCGTGCTGGAGTGCCCCGACCTGTATCCCCTGGAGGACAAGTGGGTGCTGTGCTTCTCCCGTATGGACCAGCCCCAGACCGTTCAGTATGTGGTGGGCACCTTTGACGGCGAACACTTCACCGCAGAGAGCGTGCAGAAGCCGGAAATCGGCCCCAACTACTACGCTCCCCAGAGCTTTGAGGATGAGAAGGGCCGGCGCATTGTCATGGCGTGGATGACCCCCTGGGGCCAGCCTGAAGACACGGACGGGGTGCGCTGCGGCTGCCTGACCCTGCCCCGCATGGCCTCTCTGAAGGATGGCAAGCTGTGCTTTGAGCCCGTGGAAGAGGCCGCTTCCCTGCTGGTGGAAGAGGACCCCCATGTGAAGAAGGGCCCCTGGTTGTTCCAGGTTACCGACGGCAAGAAGATCCTGCTGGAGCGCCCCGCCTGCGAGGTGAAGGACGTAAAGATCTTCACCGACACCCACACTTGTGAGGTGTTCATCAACGGCGGCGAGCAGGTGGTCTCCTTCTACTTCCAGCCGTAACCCCTTAAAACTGAAAAACGCAACCCCCGGTTGCGCGGTTTCCCGCTGAAAGCGGTGGCGCGCGGCCGGGGGTTTTGTTATACTGGGGATAGGAAAAAGGAGTTGCCTTTATGACCACAGGACAAAAGATACAGGCTTTGCGGAAACAGCGGGGACTGACCCAGGAACAGCTGGCCCAGCGCCTAGAGGTCTCCCGGCAGGCGGTGTCCCGCTGGGAGCTGGACCTTTCCCATAGTTAAGGATACCACACCACAAACCCACGCTTACATTACTTCCAGAACAT
>OLRD01000890.1_pt1 | contig 20784 bp, 20 predicted proteins | sample 1672051 | NCBI WGS metagenome assembly OLRD01 (sample SAMEA3136640, study PRJEB25190) | human gut metagenome | biome: human gut; feature: human-associated habitat; material: faeces | place: Austria | collected 2013 | reverse complement strand
AAGGACAGCATGAAGTTCGAACTGGTTAAGATATTTCACCTTCTTCTGTCTCGGCCAGTTTGATTACGATGATTATTTTGTCGTGCCGGGTGGAGATGCTTCCGTGGGCGACACGGGCACCTACGCCGACCCCTACGCCCCCGGTGCTGAATCGCGTGAATGGTATCTTCTGCATGGCGGAAATCCTGACAATGTGGGCAGGCTCGGTATGAGTCCGTTGGCGCAGGAGGTCATCGAATATACTCCGCCCCCGGCGGCCACGGCACCGGAAGTTCGTGGGACATACAACCCGACTCCGCAGTTGTATGGGGAGCTCGGCAATGCCGCACGCAGCGCATTGACGAACGAGTACCGTGGTGCATACAATCCCGAGGTGCGTGGTCCGGTGCATCCGAGCATCCTTTCTTCGAGGTAAGCTATGGCCAATGATCTGATGGAAATGATTCAGGCGGCGGAAGCTTCTTCCGGTCCGGACCCTGAAATCGCAATGGATACGGAGTTCCAGCAGCAGCAATACCTTATCGAGAGCGCACTGCGTGCGCTTGGCGAGATGCAGCGGCCGCAGCCGGGGAACGCGAACACTATCTTCGATGAGCAGTTCCGCACGCTCATTGACCTCGTACCGATGGAGTAACATATGGCTTTGCCAAATCCGGGCGGGCTGTCCGGCGCGATCAAACTCTTGCCGGACTTCACGCAGCAACAGAACCAGTCGCTGGCCGACGTGACCAAGGTCGTGCTGGCACAGGACCAGCAGGCGTTGAACGAAGCCAAGTTTGGATTGCAACAGGCGAAGCTCGCAGCCGGAGGCGGCACCGGTGGTCCGCGTGCAGGCGGCAAAGGTGGGGCATGGACGGCGGTAGCGGACCCTGCATCCCCCGAAGGTTATCGGTTCGTCTGGGTCCCCGGTTCGACGGAGAAGGAACGTTCCCGCAATCAGGGTGTCATGGAATCCGCCGCCTACAGTTCGCTTTTGCAGAACGACAGGGACGTGCGGGAAAAGCTTGCCGGGCTGTCGGGCAAATCCATCGACTATCAGGCTAAAGTTCTTGACGATATCCGCAAGAACGATATCCCGCGACTCGTCGGCACCGATGACCAGAAGGCACTGAAAGCCATCGAAGAAAGCCTGAGGCCCTATACGCAGCGAGTAAAGGAAGGCCGCAAGGCCATCGATTCTACAGGCTTTTGGGAAACTGTGTGGGATGCCGCGCGCATGGGCGGCAACAAGCTCGTTACCGGCATCTCACAGATGGGCGAAGACGCCGAAACGAAGCGCAAGCTCAATGCCGAGCTTCAGGCGGACCTTGAAAACATCCGGCGCGAGAACCCCTACCTGCAAGAACAGATGCTCCGAGAGCAGGAAGGGCAGGGATTCTGGCAGCGTTCGGACGGTATCGGCGGGCTCGTGACCAACGCGGGCGTCGAACTTGCCAGTGACCCGACGGCTCCGGTGGCGATGGGGGCTGCGGCGGCTGCCTCGGCACTTACCGGCGGCGCGGCCATTCCTGCCATCGCTGCGGGGCTGGCCGGCGCTGGCGTTGGTGCGGGAGTAGAGGGGAGCGAATATGTTTCCCGTGTTGAGCAGGACCCGAATCTCTCCGAAGAAGAAAAGGCGCGTGCCATCGAGGAAGGCTTTGCGGGTGCGGCTACAACCGGTGCGGCTTTCGGCGGCCTGACCATTCCGGTCGGTCGTATCGCCGGTGCAGCAGCCCGCCCCTTCTTGCGTGGCGGGGCAAAGGCGGCGGCGAAAACTGCCGAGGATGCCGTGGTCGATGCGGCCTTGCGCCGCTCGCAGGAAGGGCTTGCCAAGCGGCTTGCAAAGTCAATTGGCGAATCCGCAGCAGAAGCTTCCATCATCAACGTAGGCGACGTGGTGGCGCAGAACGCTCTATACAATTCGGTCACGGGGCAGGACAATGCCGTGACCGAGGGGGTGCCGGAAGCGCTCGCCGCTTCTATTGCCGCAGGCGTACCATTCGGCATTTTGGGTGCGCGTCGTCGCCGCACTGCGTCGTCGCCTGCCAAAGATACGACAGAAGGGCGAAGCGACGCACCTCGTGCGACAGCTGACAGGACTTCGGCAGCTTCCGGTCCCGAAGGAGGGGTTTCGACACCGCAGACACCCGGGCTTGACCTCGTCATGGATGGAACGGAATCGTTTCTTATGCCGGATGGAAGCGTCAACCGGTTCTCGTATCCGGGCCAATTGTATAATGCCGTGGCGACGGCGGTAGACGGCGGGGTCAAATTCGACGCCGACAACATCGTATCTACCTTTCTTGAACGTACCGGCAACAACCGCGCGCTGCTGAAAGACTGGATCGACCGCGCACACCAGCAAAATCCGAAGATCTTCGACGAAAAGCGTGTAGGCGAACTCTTTGATGCCGCCATGCGGCAGGATACGCAGCGTCAGGTCTTCCGGCCTGATGAACGCCCAACGACGGAATTTGACACGGACAAGCTTGTCAGCTTCCTCAGAAAGCATCCGGGGGAACCCGCGCTGTACAAACAGTTGCTCACGGATGTCGTGGGGAATGGCGTTTCGCCGGAGAAGCTTCGTGACGCACTTTCCAATGCGAAACTCAAGAGAGCCACGAAGGTTGAATCGGTCGGCATTCTGGATGAAATCATTGAAGCGAGACAGCAGGAGCTGAGCAATGGCAGACAAGGCGGCGACGGACAGGGCGGCAATGGCGCGCCAGCTCCCCGGTTGGACGCAAATGGAGAAGGACGAGCAAGAGCAGCTTATCTTCCAGATAATCAAGGCAATCGCGGAATGGAAGCCAATACCCGAAGTGTTGCTCAAACCCCTGCCGACGCAGGCGCTCCAGTCACTCCTCGAAATGGTGGAACAGTTGAAAGCGGAGGGCTTGGCGGGGCCGCGCAACAGAACATCGGACCGAGTCAAGCGCCTGATGCAGATGCTCCACAAGCGCGGCTTGATACCGGAACGGGAACCGACGGCGGACCAAGTCCTGCAACAGCAGGAACCCGAGTTCAGGAACCGGGTGCTGGCGCAGGAGTCTTTGGCGGTCAGAGAAGCGGAAGCGAACGCGGCACTGGAGGCACAGGCGGCACTGGCAGGAATGAACAGGTAAGCCCCCGTGCATCCGAACTGGCGGACATGGCGGTCACTCTGACGCGGATCAAGAACGCCGTCGATATGGACGCCGCGAATGGAGTAAACGGCTTCAATGCAAGTACATGGCCTGCGATAAAGAAGCTCATCCAGAAAGGCGTGCCCTCCGGTACGGAATGGGATGCGTTTGCCAAAGTCCATCCCGAACTGGCGAACCTTAGAGGGTCTTTCGAACGAATGCACAACGACTATCTGGATGCAAGAGCGCTTGGTGTCGATGCGGTGCTTGATGCGGTTCCCGAAGCCGAAAAGAATACTCGTGAAACGATTGAATCGGTCTACAACAACATATGGTGCGTGACGCGATGAACGGATGCCCGGATGATTTTTCCGTCTACAAGGCGGGGCAGGGGCCGCATGGCAACGGCGGTATCTTCGAGGACGGACGCCCCATCCGCAATATGAATGACGAGATCATCGACTTGCGGGATGGAGTGCAGCGCGATGCGGCACAGCGTGCCGGTATCTTCACACGGCTGCGCAATCTCATTGCGCCCGGGACGGGGCGGCCCACGAGCCTTACAGCTCCGGGCAACGACGTGAACCGCACGGACGCCTCGCAGCTTATGCGCGCCGCACGGCAGGTGGCGAAGCTCACGAACAATGCGATGCTTTCGAGGGAGAAGCTCGCAAACGACTGGGAAAACGCCTATGCCTATGTGAACGGCTCTTCGGTCGCAGAAACAAGCAAGTGGTTCGACTTCGTCAATTCCACATTCAAACGGCTCGTCAATGACCGTGCGGATTTCCACAAGTTCGTGGCCTACAATTTTGCCGACCCCGGTAAGTCGGTCATGAACAACCGTATTGTGAAGGAATTCGAGCTGATGCCTACGAAGATCCGTGGGCAATTCCAGATTTACGACCGCCAGCGGCAGGACCTTTTGTTGTCCGTACGTCCTATTGCCGAACGCTTGGGGATGGACGCCGAACAACTGGCGGCGACAATGGGGCACTACGCCACCGCCCGGCACATGGGCGAACGCAACACGCTGCTTCTGAATCGATGGGAAGCGGAACTCACCGCAGCACAGCTTGAAAACGACCCTGTGAAAGTAGCGGATATATCTACAAAAATTCGTGACCTCAGACAGCACATCAATTCCGTCGACCCGCCGGAACATGTCTTTCACGGCGGCATGACGAACGGGCAGGCGCGTATGGTCATGGACCATGTGCTCTCCCTCGGCGTCACGCGCGAAGAAGCGGAAGCGTTCAGCGACCGGCTGAGCTCTATTGCCGTGCAGATTACAAATGACCGCGCATCATGGGGGACTGTGACGCCGGAACAGGCACGAGCTTTCCCTGCGTTCCAGACCTATGTGCCGGTCCTCTCCCGCGCCAATAACCTCGTCGGTGCCGTCAACGACCTTACCGGGTACAACCCGGGCAGATATGAAGCCATTCAGGGCAGGCAGGGTTCGCCAGACAGCGCGTACTATACGGTCTTTCAGTACGCACGCCGGGCGGCAAACGAGTTCGGTATGCGCGACTTCGGTATGATGCTGGCATCGATGGAACGGGTAGCGTCGGAGCGTAACCGTGATACGGGGCTCAGGTGGGAAAACTACAGCCAGTTGACGGCCAAGGCCAACAGCCCCGATGCGGCTTACCGCAATTACTATTCGAACCTCCTCTCCCGCGCCATCGTAGTCGACGTCCCGGTCCATGACTGGAACGGCAACTTCTCCCATATGCAGCGCAGAGCCTATTACATCGACGAGAACTGGACGGATGCACGTACCGGAATGACAGGCATTGCCGTCTCCCGTGCCTTGCAGAATACAAGCAAGGCGGCGACGGGCCTTGAACGGGCAGTGTCGGGGCTTGCCAAGGTGACGAGCGTCTACAGTCAGGCGTTCACACGTTTTACGCCAGCATTCGCCGTAGTGAACACTTTCCGCGACGTAGCCGAGCGCGGCATCCATATGCTTACACGTGAATATTACGACGGGAACGGCAACCGCATCCCGGGCTGGCGGCTGACCGGGTCGTTCCTCGTAAATGCTCCTGCTTCGGGAGTCGAGCTGCATCGGGCTCTCTCGGGGACACTCGACCCGAACAGCATGGGCGCACAGTACTGGCGTGAATACGAGCAATATGGCCTGTACCAGAAATATATGGCACAGCTCAATACCGAGCGGCTGTCCCTCGAAGATATGATGGGCGGCAAGCAGTCGGTCGCGCAGCAAAAGAAAGGCATTGCGGCGCTCATCAACAAGCCTGAATACGCCGGGCTCAAACAGGCGCTTGATGGTGTGCAGGGCAACGGCAAGTGGGTATTGGAAACGCTGGACGGCTGGAATGACTATTTCAATAACCTTGCGAGTTTCAATCAGTTCGTCACCCTGCGCAAGGCCGGTGTCGATCCCAGACAGGCGGCGCACGGCACACTCGAGCTTATGAACCTTTACCAGACGGGCGAGTGGACACCAATCCTGCGTGTACTTTTTCCCTTCGTGAAACCCACGGTGCAGGGCGGCATGGCCATGATGCGTACTCTCGGCATCACGGGTGATGTGAAGGACCTGCGCAGCCGCGGCCCCCGCGCAGCAGCGACCATCCTCGGCGGTTATGCTGCGGTTACGGCGCTCTTGCCGCTCCTTAAGGAGTCGATGGGTTACGATGAAGATACGGGCATGAGCCGTTTCGACCAGATGTCCCTGTCGGAATTGCAACGGGCGCTCCCCATTGGAGACGGCAAGGGTGGGTATGCGAAGATTCCTTTTGGCTTCGGCATCCAGCAGCTCATCATAACGCTGGCCGTTGGCCATGACCGTGTGGAACGCGGCCTCATGGCCCCCGAGCATTTCGCAGGCGAACTGCTTTTCACGCTCTTCGACAACACCTCGCCTACGGGGAAGCCGAATTTCGACATGGCGAAAGATCCTACAGCTTGGATTATGCAGGCCATTTCCCCAAGCATCCTGTCCGGCCTCGTGCAGACGGCTACCAATCGGAATTATTGGGGCGGCAAGGTGACGTGGGCCACCAATGAAGAAACGAAGTCGATGGCCGTACAAGGCAAGATGTCTACGCCGAAGTTCTACCACGATGTGGCGAAGGAGCTGCTGAAGACGACCGGGTACGACCTTGCGCCCGAGCAACTGAAGACGCTTGCAGACGGCCTGCTCGTCGGCCCTCTGAGGCTCCTGCGTTCACTGTATATCGAACCGGCCGGAGAAACGAGAAAGGGACATCAGGAAGGCAGTGCGCGCGAAACGCTCGGACCTGTGCTCGAAGCATTCGGCGGCACCATGTTCTACGGAGAAAAACACGCCACCAATCAAGCCATGTACTACAATGCGCTCGAAGAATTTGAAGGCCGTATCCGCAGGGAAGCTGTAGATGTCGCCATCCCTGCGGCAATCAGCAGAGATGCGACGGCGAAGGAAGCTTACCTGACCGAGAAGCTGTCGGCTGCCGGATGGGACGAGGCGGATATCGATGATTACCTTCTCCTGCGGGCGGCGAAGTCTGCGTTGCGCAGCAAGAGCCAGTCGTTTTCCAAAGACATGCGCAACACATGGCTGTCGGCTGCGGACACGTCGGAACTTCGGGAACAGTTCGAAGCGCTTGCGGAACAGGAAGGAGAAGTGTATGCTTCCGTCCTGAACAATCTCAACTACTACAATGATGCGCGGAGTCGCAGATGATTCTTCCTCTTGCCAAAGACGCTACCCGGCTGGCTGTCCGCATCCGCTCCTACGGCGGCGGGCAGGTGTCTGACTGGAAACATCTGCAACTTTGCATCATCCCCGGGCAAATTGACGCCTCCCCCTGTTGCGGTCCGGAAGCGTCGCCGTGGTACTTCCACGGATGCTGGCCCGGCGTGCGGACGGATGTCGACCTCAATGATGTGCCGATGGGCGACATCCCCGTCGTGGTCAGCGATGCCTTTGAACTCGACGATGAGGGGCGTGTCGTCTTTTTGCTCGGGCCATTCTTCCCCATACTGCGCCCCGGACGTCACACGGGCATTGTGCGGTTCATGCCGCATAATCTTACCCCTGTGTTTCTTGACGTACACGGCATTCCGCGCAAGCCGCCGAAAGCCGCCCCGATTCTTCCGGACGGCTACGATATCGGCATGGAGTGCGGCGGGAATCCTCCGGCCCCGCCGCCTCCCCCTTGCCGCCCGCCTGAAATCTGCGTATTGGCGCGGTTCGATATCGACATTACTCCGGCTTGCGGAGAACACTTCATCGACGAGGCGGCCGTGGATTTTGCGCTCGACCTCTGTGGAGAATAATTATGGGTATTCACGACAACCATTGCGGCTGCGGGCATCCGCCTTTTCCTTACCATCATTGCGGCATTCCTCTGCCTCCCGACCCATTCGAGGGCGCGGTGCTGGCCTATACCGAAAACTCCCCTACCCGGCTTATGTGGGACACACCCGTGCGTGGAGAGCAGGGAGAGAAGGGACAGACCGGTGCGACGGGCGCACAGGGTCCCAAGGGCGATACGGGTTCTCAGGGACAGATGGGACCGGCCGGCCCCCGTGGGCCGCAGGGAGAAAAGGGCGACACGGGCGAACGCGGACCCAAGGGCGACACCGGCGATACCGGGCCTCGCGGCGTCCCCGGCGTGCAGGGCGTAGCCGGGCCTCAGGGGGACGTCGGCCCTGCCGGTCCCGCTGGTCCTGCCGGTCCCCGCGGTGTCGCCGGGCCGATGGGACCGCAGGGTGTCGAGGGTCCGATGGGGCCGCAGGGACCCAAGGGCGACACGGGTGAACGCGGGCTGCGCGGGGCAACCGGTGCACCCGGAGAAAAAGGCGAGAAAGGCGACAAGGGCGAGAAAGGTGATACCGGCCCAATGGGTCCTGCCGGGCCAAAGGGCGACACCGGTATGCAAGGCCCCGCCGGACCGATGGGACCGCAAGGCATCCCCGGTACAGACCATTCGGCGGAGATTGCCGAGCTTGAAGCTGCCGTCGAAAGGCTGCAATCAGTCGTAGGTGACCTGCTGGTTCGTGTTGTAGTACTGGAGGGCAAGCTGGCATGAGCTACAAGAACGAAATATTCACAGCGAAATTCGCCGGAGTCATGCAGGAGACCGACCGCGCCCTGCCGCTTCTGCCGAGTGCGCTGAATGATTTGAAGGCGCTCCTGTCGGACGACGGAGACTACACCTTTGCGAGTATCCGCAGCGACGCCAAGTACGAGGCGGTGAAAATCATGAACGTCGACGGCCTGCTTGTTGTCGAACGCGGCATCGAGGGCACCGAGGCGGTGCGACACCCCTTCGGCTCCTGCATCACGCTGGTGCAGCCCGCGCTCGTCGCCGCCATCAAAGACCTCATCTGCACCTACGACTGCTGTGCTGACTCACCATGCGAGTGCCGCCCGGCTACCGTAGCGAGCGTCGCCATGCCTGACGTAGAGAGCGGCCAGTACTGGCACGGCTCCGTGGGCTTCACCGGCGACCAGCCCATGACGATTGCCGTAGATGTCGGGGACAATGACTGGATTACGGCCAAACAGGACGCGAACCTCGTGTACTTCGAGGGCCTCGCGCCCAGTATGATGCCTGTGGCGGCCGACACCTACGAGAACGTCATGCCGCTTCGTGTCTCTGTGAGCGTTGCAGCTACAAACTGCAACGGGCATGTCGCGCTCGTGCAACCCACTTTTTACATCTACCCGCCGAAGTATAAGAAGGCCGAGTAGATTCAGGAATCGGGTCTGGTGCCGCACCGCGCACAGCGGCATACGGCCTGACTCCCGCATCGGGTCCGCTCCCCCGATGCGGGAGTTTTTTCATTGTGCCAAACCCTTAATACAAGAACTCCCCGAACCTTGACAGTTCAGGGAGTTCTTTGCTAGAAAAGATGGTGTCAAGCGTCTTCATCTAGCGGGGGTGGAGAGCCTCTGGCGTTTAGAAACTCAGCAAAAGGAAACTATCAATGAGTAGCACAGATGTCAAGATTTTTGAGAAAGAAGAATTCGGTTCCGTGCGCGTGGTCATGCAGGGAGATGATCCGTGGTTCGTGGCTTCAGATGTAGCAAAGTCTCTCGGCTACGACAATCCAGCTAATGCTATTAACACTCACTGTAAAAAGATAAATAAAATCACCCTTTCACCTGATTTAGGGGGACGGGAAATCTCATCAAAGATGCCTCCAGTTGTGATGAATATCATCCCTGAATCCGATGTCTATCGCCTCGTGATGCGCTCGAATCTTCCGAACGCGGTGGCCTTTCAAGACTGGGTTTGTGAAGAAGTTCTTCCAGCCATTCGCAAGACGGGCGAGTATTCTACAACGCTTCCCGACTTCACCAACCCTGCTGAAGCGGCGCGGGCTTGGGCTGACGAGTACGAGAAGAACCTCGCCCTCACCGCCGCCAACCAGCAACTGACGGAAGAAAAAGAGATGCTTGAAATCGTCATCAGCAACGCGCGGGAATGGAAAGCTGTAACCGCCATCCCGTGGCTCAAGCACTACTTCATCGACACGTCTCCGAGGACCTGTGCGGCCATCGGAAAGTTTCTGGCGTCATGCTCGCGTATGCGTGGTGCCGAGATTAAGAAGTCTCCCGACAGCCGATGGGGGGAGGTGAATGTCTACCGCACGGATATCATCGATGACATGGAGCGGCTGCTCGGCATAGACCCCACACTTCTGGCAAGCTACCGCAAATAAAAACAAGACCCCCCAAGCCTTGACAGCTTGGGGGGTCTACCGTTAGAAAGAAGGTGCGAACTACATATCCAACGGGGGTATGAGGTTCTCACATTCGCAAGAATCTCTAACCACGAAAAGGACAGTACATATGAACGGCATAATTGTCAAGCTCGAAAATGTGAATGGCAAGCAGGTTCCGGCGGTTACTTCGCAACAGTTGGCCGAGGTGTTTGGGAAGGAGCACTACAATGTGCTTCGTGATATCCGGGAAACCGTAGCTAAGTGTTCGAAATCATTTTGCGCCCTCAATTTTGAGGGGGCTGAATACCTCGATGAACAGGGCAAATCCCGGCCAATGTATCTTATGACCAAAGACGGCTTCACGATGGTAGCGATGGCGTACACAACGCCCGAAGCCATGCGGTTCAAGGAAGCCTATATTGCCGAGTTCAACCGGATGGAAGCCGAACTCCAGCGTGGGACGCAGCAGTCTTTGCCGGAGTTTCCTGCCAAGATCGAAGCTGCTGCCATCATTCTTCGTGTTGCTGGCATTACCGGCAATCAGGCCGCGCTTTCTCTCGATAAAGTCTACCGGCGTGAAGCGGGATATTCTTTTCTGGAGACTGTGGAAGTGGCCCTCGAAGCGCCCCCCAAGCGGCAGATTCTCAACCCGACGGAGCTAGGCAAGGCGCTCGGCGGCCTGTCGCCGCGAGCGGTAAACAGTGTCCTTGCGGCTATGAACTTCCAGACGAAAATCACGAACGGCAAATGGGAACCCATCGGTATGGGGACGGCCTATGCCGTGATGCTCGATACAGGCAAGCTCCATTCCGACGGTACCCCCATCCGCCAGTTGAAATGGGACACCGGCGCCATCCCCGTCATCCAGAATTTTCTGGATGCGGAAATCGAAGATTGACATCCTCCCTCTAAAGGGGGATTTTACGATGCATTTAACAAACAAAGGCCCTCATACGAGGGCCTTTGTTCTATCTGTCATCCTTAAAATATGCGACCGTTTCGACAAACATGGCTAGGGATAATGCAGCCAACACGCAGCCGGTTCTGTACTCGACGCCCCATTCACTCATATTCAGATTCCACATTATCAGCGATGAAGCCAGATAACTGCCTATACCAGCAGCGTATACGGTCTTGAAACGGATTCGTAACCGGTGTTTTGCCGCCTGTTCGTGGAGCTGCTCCACTTCGTTCTTGAGACGGAAGCATTCTCTTCTACTTTCGGTCAGTCGCTCTTCAAATTTAATGCACTCCATTTTCGAATCGCGTAAATCGTCGTTTACTTGCGCGCACTTCGTTTGCGCCTTCTGCCCCTCCGCAGTCAGGCGATGCACCAAAGATACCAGCTCATCGCCGGTGACGTCGCGTCCATTGAACTTGTAATACTTTTCCATCACGACCCCCAAACTAATGCCGAGCATGACGTCATGAAGATGCAGATAATAACCAGTGACATCAGGGTCACGAAACTCTTTTCGCTCATCGCGGGTCTCCTTTTATTGCCCGGTTGCGGGCGGTATGACGGGGCTCACGTCTATCGCGAACCCCAATTTGGTGAAGGCGGCGGCGTCGAAGACCATGCAGCGCACGTAGGGCGTCGGCAACGCCTTGAGCCCTCGTGTCAGGGACATGACCTTAATGGCGCTTCTGATGCCTTTCTTGGCGAGTTCCTGCTTCACCACCTTGGGTGAGAGGCTTCGTGTTCGGCACCAGTCGTTGAACTTCGATACGGCTACGCAAATGGCCTTCGCTTCCGTCTCGATACGGACGGTGATATCCCGGTATGACGCCGGGTAGCGGATGACGAACTTGTCGAACTCCGCGACGCTCATGGGGTCGGGCTCAGTCTGCTCGTCCCGCATATCGCGCTTCACGACAAGTGTCTCGCTGGACTTCTCAAGCAGGAACGTCGCCATTGATTCTACGAAATCAGGAGCGAACTCCTGCGTCCCCTTGCGGTTCTGCGGAACGAAGACCTTGAGCACCCACTTCTCAAGCGCATCCATGTCGTAGTCGAGCAGGCCGCATTCATTCGCCCATCGCCCCGCTTGCAGCGCGAGGAACAGGGCATATCCCATGAAGCGTTCCTTGTTGTCGAACTTGTGCCGCAAGAACCAGTGCTCGGCCCTGATGGTCAGCGTATCGAGAAGGTCAGGACGCTGCATAATATAATGCAGGAAGGTAGGGCCGGCCCATCCGTAGTTCTCGTTGCAACAGGTCATGCAGGCGTTGATGTACTTCTGGACGGTAGGCTTGTCTTCGTAGGATTCAAAGTCGCAGCAGTACTCCATGACACGTTGGAGCGTCGCTTCCGAATCCCCGGCGCAACGGGAGATAGCTTCCTTGAAGGAGCGGTTGGCTGTGGAGATGACGACGGTGGACCAGTCTCCGGTTTTCACGAAGGCATCGCCCGAGGACTTCAGTTTCTGTTTTTCCTTACCGCCCGTCAGAGTATAGGCGAGCGCGAAGAGGTCATCGTCCTTCAGGTCGGTGAGCTCGTCCATGAAGCCGGGGATGTTTTGCCAGATGGCAAGTCGTCTTGCCCGCGCTACGGATGACTCCATACGGGTGAAGAACTGCGTGGCGGGGTTGCCCCAGATGCTCGCGCAGGTGCGCAGAAGCTGCGACTTGCCGCGTCCCGACTCGGCGCTCCAGATGGAAAGGATGGCGTTCTTGGCCTCACCCGAACCATGCGGCATGAGCGGCCCCGCCAGAGACATGCAGACGGCGAGTTGTCCTATCTCCTGCTTGAGGAGCCTGTACATCTGCGGCACGGCCTTCCACTTCGCAAGGGAACCCTTACGGACAAAGTCCCGGTTCGCGTGCTCGCGGGCGAGGTCGCCGAAGCGCACGTCCACGAAGCCGTCCTCGGTTACGAGTCCCGCGCCGGTAAGAAAGCCCTTACGGACCATTTGGGTGTTGCGGTCCTTGTATTCCACCCAACCGAAGCGGTCGTAAGTACGCAGCTCCGGCACCGTTCCCTGCACTGAATTAAGATATGCGTTCATAAAAGCGATGTAGGTAGAAGGTTTGGTGTACGGGTCGGCCGGATTCGCGCCCGAGTTGTAGAGCCATATCACGATGGCGTCGGGACGCATATGATCTCTTACGTTGAAGACGACGTCATGAGCGTAGCCGCCCGTCGGCCACACGGAGAACACGAAGCTCCGCGCATCCTGCATAGCGGTTTCGTCGCGGTCGTAGACGCAGTAACGGAGCTGAATGCGGCCGTTGATAATCCGCTTGTCGACGTACTTCGTTTCGCCCGTCTGGTCGTCGGTGACGGGCACCTTCATATAGACGCCGTCATCCTTCTGGAAGAATCTGGTACTCACGAGAGGCAGGCAGGCCAGCTGCGCGGGTGACGGCCACACAAGTTCCTTTACGGCTGCGGGAGTGCTAGTTCCGAAGCAATCTTCGTGGACTTCGGCGACGACAGGACGCTCGGGCGCTGGAGCAGAAGGCGTGATTGCAGGCTCCACCGGCGGCTCTACGGGCTCGGAGATGATAAGCTTCGACAGCTGCACGGGTGTCTTTACCTTGCCCCGATGCGGGCAGGCGGCACAGACTCGTGGGCAGATGTTCTCGAAGGTGGAACACAGCGCGGGCGCGTCGTAATGCGCGTCATTAAATTTCTTCTCGGTGTCGGCATAGTCATAGCGCGCCTTGTCGAAGGACGACAGCTTGTGCGCCCATGTCCTGCCGTCTGCGCACCGCTTCATGACCGTCATCATGGCAAACCACTGCGGATAAGTGCCCAACCCTGCGGACAAGACGGCGCGGCATTGACGTATGACCTTTTCGGCGTCGGCGGTGGGAGGCTCGATAAAGCCGGTCACCTCAGCAAGCTTCATGGAGTTGGGCACGGCGGGCACCTGCTTGGGCGCGACTGAACGGGAAAGCGGACGGGCAGCAGACTTGTCGACGAGGTTGTCGTAGACGCGGCGCATGAAATCGTCGGCGTGATAGATGGGTCCGTTTGAACCAAGCACTGTGACCACGTTGCCCGTCTTCCGATGCATGGTGCCCGGAACACGCAGGACGCTTGCCGGGTCCTCGGCGCGGGTCGGGTCTACATCAAGTCCCTGCTCGATGCAGAGCCGATGGAAGAAGGCGGCCATGCCGCGCCACGGCTCGATAGGGATGTTTTTCCAGAACGTCCAGTAGACATGCAGCCCCATGCCGGAAGCAATAACAATACCCGGCCGCAGACCTGTGGCCTCGACGAATCGCGCCAAGGCTGCGAGGGCTTCGCCCTTGTTCTTATACTTGCTCGTGGGCTTGCCGACGTCGATGTCGGCCCAGAGACTGCGCGCCGCTACAGCATTCGCCTGCGTGCGGTGCGCACCGTCTGCGAAGGATGCGAGAGCGAAGTATGCGTCGCCGCCACGAGCGGCCGTCTCATCCGCGTATCGCTCTAGTTCGAAGACATCGCGTACCGGTATCTGACGCGGCGACTTGCCGTATAGGTTGAACGAGAAAAATCGCTCGGAAGGGTTGACACGCTGAGGGAGAATGCGATAAAGATGTGCGCACCGGATGTTGCTTATCGCAGAGCTGCGCCGGTCTCCTCCCCCTTCGTTGATCGTATCTCCGACGAAGGGGGCTTTTTCGTTTGTGATATTCGTCATGTCGTATCTCCCTTCCAGTTAAAAATAAGTGGCCACTCAGCGCAGAGCATGAGTGACCACTTACCCTATCTCCTCTCGAATTTCAAGCTATGAGAGAACGTCAATCAGGCTCTGTGCGTTAAACGCCGCCACATCTTCGTTCGTCGCCGCAGGCTGCGCAGAGACGACAGGTGCGACCACAGATGTCGTACCGCCAAGGATTTGCGCAGTCTGCGCCGCAAGTGCGGCGAGGTCTTCCGCGCTCATGTCTTCTGCGACGGGCACCTGAATTTCCTGCGGCATGGTCAGCACAGGCTTCTGCGCCTGTATAGGTGCGACGGGCTGCTGGACAGGTGCGACGGGCTGCTGGACAGGAGGCTGCACGGCAGAGCCGTCCATCGTCAGCTTCTCCTTGACCATGACGTTTTCCACTACATCTGGTGCCTGCGCCCGAGTGAACGCCTGCTCGATGAGGTCATACGGAAGGTACTCAAGCTGTCCGGTCTGCTGGTTCAGCATAGGCTGAAAGTTCCACACACCGATGGTATGCGCCATGTTGTCGGGCACGATACGGGTGAGGAACATGGTCGGAGAGCAGACGAAGCCGTTGCCGCTGCGCTGCTTGCAGAAAGCCGCGAGTTCGTTCCACTTGAAGATACCAGCCTGCGGCTGCGCATGGCCGAAGAGCGACGAGCTCGAAATGTCCAAAAGCACGGGGTTGTCGAAGTCAATGGAGGACACACCGGTCGGCCCCATCTTCGCCAAGGCCCATACGGTACGCCGGGCGATCTTGTAGGCCCAGACCTCACGGCCGTTCTTTACGATCTTCTGCCGGAACTGAGGAGGGAGCGCCGCCGGATGCGTACCGTTCCCCTGCGTGTCAAGCCAGACAAGATTCGGCTGCTCGGGTTCCTGCCCGGGGGCGAAGTCCCGTTCATACCAAGTGCAGTGGTTGTACGGCGACACCTTCAACAGGACGGCGACGAAGGCGTTGACCATAATGGTATCTTCGGTGCTCCCCCCACGCCGCAGTTCGAATCCGTTGTTGGTGTGACGAACCCACCGAAGTCCGCTCGAAAAACCGGAGAAGGCATCCGTGAAGGACTGCTCGGCGAGCGCCGCGATGTTGGAGGGAAGGACCGGAGGCATGGACGAAAACGCAATAGGTGCAAGCTGAGACATAGTCAGTTCCTCGTAATTGAAAGTTCATCTTTCTCTACATAGGCGAGCCCGATAGCCTCGAGCGCAGCCGGTTCTCGTCCATCGCAGAGCGTTTCCACGGCGTCACGACTTACTCGCCGTTGCAGCAGCATGGCGTCAGTGAGAGGGCGGCCATTCTGCACGGCCACGCACATGTTCTTCAACATGACGCGGGCGAGCTTCTCGGTGTCCCGAATTTCATAATGGCCCTTCGAACGGCGGACAACCCGCCCGATGCCTTCAAGTTTCAGGGAAGATACCCCATCGGCCGCCATGAGCGCGAAAATCTGTTCCTGCAACGGTCGCTCTCGTTCAGTCGCTATCTCCGCCGCCTGAGCTTCCAGCTCAAGCCTTTGACGTCTTGCTTCGATATACCGGCTTATCAACACCGGAAGCGTGTTCATCCCCATCCTTATACACCTCCCTGAACCATTCCATGAAGTCCTCCCGGACATACACGATCTTGTTTCCGAAGCGCTGCGACTTCGGTCCCCTACCCTGCGAATCCACCGCCGACATCGTGGCCTTTGTAATAAGACCGTTCAGCCGTTCTTCCAGTTCCTTGCGGGAAAATACGGCAGGCAACATGGACTCGATTGCTTTGAAAAACTTCTCGTTCATAACTCACCCTTACTTATAGATTCAAACAATGTGTTTATAATTTGTCCCATCTCCCTTCCTTTGTCAAGTGCGTTGAAGAATCTTTTTTCTTCCGGAAACGTCATCACGCGGATGACACTTATCTTGTCAGCCTCCTGCTTCAAGGAACTCAGGCGTTCGAGGGCCTGAGCGTAGATGAAGCCACCGAGAAGCGGGGGACCGTCGAAGATGATGGTGTCCGCCCGCGACAGTTCGACGCCATACGCCGTGGTGGTCGGATGGCATACGAGTACATGCGGAGCGTCCTCGTACTGGAAGCGCCGCAGGATATTCGTACGTTCCTTGTCCGGCACGGAGCCGTCGATATAGGCGCAGGTGAAACCCGCCTTCTTTATCTGCTCCACGCGCAGACTGATACCCTTTCTATAGCAAGAAAAGACAACCACTTTGCGGTCCGTCTCCGCGATGGCGTCGATGATGCAGGCCGAACGCGGGGCATGGTCTATCTCCGTCGTTTCCTTATCCTTGTTCATGACGAATCCCTGCGCCACCTGCATGAGTTTCTGGAGAAGCACGCCGCCATTGACGGCTGTGATGGCCTCGCCGCTCTCAAGGAGCGCCACGGACTCGGCTCTGAATTCTTCCCGCAACCGCTTCTGCACGGATGTCGTCTCGCATTGTCGGTCCTGTGTGACCACGGGAGGCAAATCCATGATGTCCTTCTTCGCGAAACGCACGGCGGGTTGCATCGCTTTCTGGATGATGTACGGGGCCTCGGGCCTCGGCTTGCGCATGAAGCTCTCGAAACCCACCTGCATCGTGGTGCGGTCGAGCCACGAAGTTTTCGTAGTGCAGGGCAGACGTGTCCTGTTGACCATCTTGCACATGCCGAAGACGGTTTCAGGGTCTTCACCGGGGCTTCCCGTAAGCCCGTAGACGCGCTCAAGACCGGTGCGATTGCAAATCGCATCGATGGCTTTGAAGCGTTTGGACTGCGTGTTGCCGACGTTCGTAAGCTCGTCGATGACGACCGCTCCGATGCGCCCCGTCTTCACGGCGTCCACGAAGGCGCGCTCGGACAGACGGCACGAGTCATAATTCGTGACGTAGAAGTCGGCCGGCTCGTCGACGAGCTTCTCCCTGTCCTTGCCGTGGACGACCACCACCCGGGCCGTGGGTATAGACTCGCGGATGGTGGCCTCCCAGACGCTGCGCACCGTGGTCAACGTAGAGATGATGAGGAAGGCCCCCTGCACTTTGCCGTGGCGCTGCATGTAGTCCATCGCCACGACGACGCTGCCGGTCTTCCCTGTCCTCGGGTCGTTCAGAATGTAGCCTCTCGGATACATGGACATGAACGCCGCCGTGTAGAACTGATGCGCCATCGGCGCATACTTGCCCTCGATGACGACCTGATTGCGCTTGACGAGCGGTGCAGCCAGCACGATGTCTATGCCCATGTTCTTCATCAGCATGATGGCATCTTCCTGCCACGGCAGAACCATGAGCCAGTCCTGTCCTTGCTGCACGAATGCCTTCTTCAGCCCCTTGGCCCCAAGTTCATCCTTTATTTCCGGCGGCACCCGGACAAGGATGGTCCCCTTGTCCGGATAGACGACGGCGGTATTCCCCACCTTGAATGGATTCATGTCATCCGCTCCCGTAACTCACCCATGAACGTGCCGAGGTTCGCCTCATTGACGACGAGCGCCACGCCCCCCGCCGCACGTATGGCGTCGTGCTCCATCGACTGGAGCTTCGTGGGCTTGTTCTTCCCGGACTTCACCTCGATGGCGAAAAATCGCCCATTCATGCAGCCCACGACATCCGGGACGCCGCGCCTGCCATAGACGGTACCGCGAGGCATAAAGAAATAGACGCCCGCCTCGGCAAGGCGTTTCTTAATAACGTCCTTGACTTTCCCTTCCGGTGTCATGCTCATCACGGTCTCCAGTAAGGCGTATAATTAATATATGATTGCGTGGGTTCCCCCTCGGTCCAGAAAGGCGGCTTACCCTGCCCGCTACGGATAGCAGCAGTCTCATATGCCCGGTCGAATACCTCCTCCTGCAACGGAGAATACCCATACGTCGCGACTTCGGCGAGAGTCTCCAAGTCCCAAGGTGTAATTCCCTCATAGACTGTAGGGTACAACGCCCCGAAAGGATTCGGATAACGCATATCCCCGGCACCAAACTCTGTCATCACGCTTCCGTCCGGCAGATCAATCGAGGCAAACCCGGGGCCTTTGTTCGTTCCGTCAAGCCTTCGGCCAAAGCCGTAATCGGGATATCGCTCGTCCATACGAACCTCACAAACCGCAGGAGGGTGTACCGCTCAAGCCGCACCACTTGCAGAACTTATTCTTCTGAGACGGGAAATAACTATCTCTGATGGACGTGCTCATCTCCTTCATAAGCTCGATGACGTCCTGTACGGGAGTTAGCCCACGGGCGAAATCAATCGTGTTGCCGAACGTCTCGCCACTGTCGACGTACCAATACTCGTACCGGATGACGGGGAATTTCTTTGCGAAATGCAAAAGAAGCGCGTTCACCCGAAGCTGGAAGTCGTCATCGTCCCACTTCTTCCCCGTCTTGATGTCGACGACGAGCGGCGGCACTTCGCTTGCCGGGATAATCACAGCATCGGCCCGCGCCCGGATGAAGGCCGTCTACGTTTTCGGGATCAACACCCAGCGCAAGTTCATACTTGGGCTTGTCAAACAGCACAACAGTTTCAATGAGAATCTTCCCGCCGCTCGCTGCTGCGCGGGCTTCGACGATACTGTTGCGCGTATAGTCGAGGTCGATCCCTTCCGGCCAGCTCGTGACGGCGTCGAGGCCGGAGCGCAGCGCCATCTCGACCACGTTATGGACGAGCGTGCCACGTGACTTCTGAGCCGTCGCCTGCCACGGGAGCTCTTTCGTGATGGTCTGAGCTTGGAACTTGCGCGGACAGGTGCGGTAAGTCGACATGTTGGAGGGAGAAAACACGAACATCACTTTCCCTCCCGTACGGTCTTTACCGTGCGGACAATGAGCGCCACGTTGTCGTCCGGAGCCACGGTGGTGCCTATCCACATCTCCCTATAATACAAGGCGAGCTCGGCGAACGCAGTGCAGATTCGCATCATCTCATCCTTATCGGCGCTGCCTATCGTGCGCGCCATGAATTCTTTCAGGTCGGTGTTCATATTCGCCTCCTATGCGATGGAGAAGTTATAGCCTATTTCACCAGAACAAGCTACGGGGAAGTCGGGTGCCCACACCGGCGGTTGGGACATGAAGAACTTCATAATCTTGAGCGTCGCTTCGCCCCGCGCCTCAGGCACGGTGGAAAGCCAAGCGTCGTGAATGTTGCAGATGAGCGGCACCTTGGCCGCCGCCATGCCGATGGCCTGCCCTTTGAGCATGACGAACGACACGGCCTGCGTGACGTTCTCGGTAAGGCTCCCGCCATAGATGCGGGTCGTCATCATGGCGCGCCCCTGCCACGAGTCATAGACGAACTCCCACCGTCCCGCATCGTTGCGCTCGGCGCGGATGTTCGGATAGCGGAGCATGTAGCCGTTCGGCAATCTGACGGACATGAGCGGCGGGCGTCCCGGCACGACCTCCATGAGGCCGTACTTGAAAAGCGCATCGTCGGGTCCGCCAAAAGACCCCTCGCCCCCGGCGACCATATGTTCGATGACGGACTGGCATCGCTTCCAGAACGACACGATGCGCGGGTTATCCGCCCGGTACATGTAGAGCGTCTCCTTTGCCAGCGCATGGTGCCGGTCGACGTCGTCATGGAGCTTGACGCCCATACGCAGTAACGTATGGGAATACTTGGAAAATCCAGTTTGGTAGCCTGCGGACAAGATCGCCGTCTTCGCTGCCGTCCTGTACTTCTTGCACTCGGGGTCCCCGGACTCGTTACCGTCGTGAATAGTCTTCGCCGGGATACCGGACATCTTCTCGGCGAGTTCCGCGTAGGCGTCGCGGCCATGCCGGAAGGCGTCAAGCAGGTCATCCTGCCCGGCTTCATAGGCGAGCATTCTGGCTTCGACCTGACTACTGTCGCAGGCTACGAAGACATGCCCCGGTGCCGGGACGAGCGCCTTGCGGATGGTCTTCAGCTTGGGGTTCCGCTTGCCGAGGTTCTGGAAATTCAGGGCATCCGATTTTCCTTCCCCCGTTCCCGCCCCGTAACGGCCCGTGTGAGCCTTGTGGCATTGAAGCATGACCGGAATGCTGCCCCCACCCTCAGAGACGTCCAGAAACCGCACTACACGGCTTCTACGAATAGATGAGTTGTTCTCCAGTCTGGCGGTGACAAGCTGCGCCACACGCTCGTCAGGGTGGTCCTGCATCTGTGTGAACTCGAAGTTCGTCTTGGCAAGGGCGGGCTCCCATACCGTATATGTCTCGGGGTCGGCCAGCATCCCGGCGTAGAGGTTCTTCTCCCGCACGTCGGGTGCCGTAGACATGGCGGCTTCGAGTTGTTTGCGCTTCGTCTCGGTCTTCTTCTCCGAGATTTTCGCAGCCCGTCTCGACACCGAACGATATACGCAATATCTCCGTCCGCTCCAT
>OLRD01000883.1_pt1 | contig 20850 bp, 8 predicted proteins | sample 1672051 | NCBI WGS metagenome assembly OLRD01 (sample SAMEA3136640, study PRJEB25190) | human gut metagenome | biome: human gut; feature: human-associated habitat; material: faeces | place: Austria | collected 2013 | reverse complement strand
CCGCAGCTGCCGGAGCGGTGCTTAAGCCGCTAGGCGGGAATTGTGCGGTGTTGCCCAAGGTCTATCTGAAATCAAAAACGCCGGATATTTCCATTTCTCAGCTGCACCCCAACAAAAAAGCAGCGGCCAGCAATCTGCCAGCCGCTGCTTACCTTATTATAATAGCGCTCCCGGATTATCCGCTCCGCTTCATCTCAATTACTCTTCGCTGTCATCCGGGATATCTTCCTCAAAAGCATCCATCCAGCTTTCGTTGTGCCACTTATCTTTTTCACCTTTTTCCTTGGCGGCAACCTTTTGCCGTTGTGCCTGGTCGTTCATTATGGTGCCGATCGGGTTCAGCGCGCGTTCTTCAATAATGTGGTAGAACAGCCCCATCGGGTTATTCACGTTGGGGTCCTTGGCGGCCTTTGCCCAAAACACATCAAAGTCCAGTTCATGCGCCATAGCTTCCATCAATGGGGTCAGGCTGCCATACTTTTCAATCACTTCATTCATGCAGGCCAGGTAATGCAGCCGCATTTCGTCTTTCAGCCCATTGCGCAGGCTGGAAGGCGATGGCACGCACCGCGCTGCCAGGTGGCGGTAAATTTCGTGGTAAGCGCCGCGCTGGCCGCTCGTCAACGTCTTTTCCAGGTATCCATCATCTACAAACTTTGCAAACTCTTTTCGCATATCCTGCCGTTTTACAATCGTTTCGGGAATCAGCTCTACCTTGGGCGGCTCAGGCTCCGGCAGCGTTTGCTGCACCGGCTCGTCCATCACATGGTACTCCGCTTCCAACAGCTCCTCTTTGGGCTCTGCTGCCGGCTTTGCCTTGCGGAAAATATAAATGCGATAGTTATCCATATCTTCGCGCAGCACCTTGTTCAGGTACCGCGCCGGGCTGCGCATCGTCTGCGACCGGGGAATGATCTCCTGTGCATAGCGGGGTGCCACACCGGCCAGCCAACTGGTCAGCCCGCCGCAATCCAGGATGATGGCATTCATCTTTCCAAACACCGTTTTGTTGCCGCCGTCCTGCTCGCCATCGCCTGCCTGGATGGTGCAGCAGGCATCTGCCAACACATCAATGATCACTTCCACCGCGTGCAGCTCTTCGGGCGTAATCTCCGCGCGCAGCTGATCCATGCGCGCTTTCACAACAATTTCCTCCCGCAGCTCGGTGCGGTGGCGTCCAAAGGAATAGGGAATCGTTGTTTCCGGTGCCGAAACATAATCAAAGGTGATCACGCTGGGGTCATCCAGCAGCGAATCCTCAATCGCCACGGTGGGGCGGCCCTTCTTTTTGCTCTTTTTGCGCACTGTGCTGTTGATGCTGTCCAGGTTGGCCTGTGCGGCGGCATCATCCACCGGGTCAATCGTTACCACCAGCGAAAGAACCTTCTGCCCTTTTTTTTCGTACACATCGTAATTAAAAATAATATCCGTCTTTTCGTTAATTTCCGCCTTTGCCTTTTCCAGTGCCAGGCGGCGGAAATCCGACCATCGGTTGGCCGTATACGAAAGCTGTTCATACAGCATGCTCAGGTTCCATACCAGCGGTTCCCCGGCCGCTTTCTTTTTCAGGTACAGGCTCTGGTAGCTCTTGCACAGCTCGTAAATGCGGATGGAATAGGTGGACCGCATCAGCATGGTGTAGGTCACATCCATGGTGGTATACAGGGTTTTCAGCTGCACCAGGTGCGGTTTCAGCACCGGGTCCAGCGTGATGGTCATGCGTGCGCGGCCCTCATCAATGCGCACTTTATCGATCCAGCGGAATGTTTCCACCGTGGAAGTTCCGTTATTCTTGATCCACTGGATGGGCGCGTTGGCCAGCTCCTCAATATTTTTGCGCACCTGCTTGTACAGCGCCCCGCTGTGCGGGTCCATGCCGGTCATCTTGATAAAATCATAAATGCTCAGCTCATAAGAGGGCAGGTCCGTATCCTCCGGCTTAATCATCGAAAAAATATGCAGCATCAGGCGCTGCTGGCTCAGCGTCAGGTTGTTGCGCGTCATCTGTACAAGGTCATTGGATTTGCGAACGATGGTCTGGTCCCCGCGTTCTTCAAACGTAACGACAAACGGATCATCTTTTTTCTGTTTACTTGCCGCCATAAGCAGGGGCCTCCTATATCGGTTGCTGTATCCCGGGTGGTCACGCACATCATGCTAAACATTATAGCACATCCTGTTGTCCAGCGCAAGAATTGCAAATTTACACAGGGTTTCACCGCCATTACCCTGTGCAAAATGCAACACCCGCGTTGTGGTTTGCCATATATCCTGTGGGGGCTGCAGACCGGGTGCAGGTTACACAGGGTTATCTTGTGCTTTTCTGTCCTGCTGTTTCAGAGTTCTGTAACCTGATGGAATGGCAACACCAATTTTTTCCCGTTCTCCCCCATCTCCCGGCTTACCTCTGGTTGTTATTATGGCTTAGATGTTTAGTTCTATATTAGTAATAGGTAGAGCCTGTGTAATTTAACAACGCAAACCTGTGTGTTCAACCAACTGCAGCCTGTGCATTACACCACCATTTTCCTGTGCGGAAAGCAACCTGCGTAAAGTTGCAAATAAGCCAAAAACAGCCAAACCTGTGTAAATTGCAACACGGGGAACGGGCCTATCCTGTGTGGTTTTCCAACAGGTACGCGGGTCACGGCGGGGCAGGGGAGCGGGAATACCCTGTGTAAATTGCAACTGTTCCGGGGGTAACCTGTGCGTTTTTCCAACGGTAAGCGGCATAGGAAAACAAGGCAATCCTGTGCGATTTTCCAACACGTTTCGGGAATGTTCGGCACAGAATGCGGGCAATACCCTGTGCAAAATTGCAACAGCTCACAGCTGCTTCAAATAGATCAGTTGCAAATTTACACAGGGTAGCACCCCTATATTATAAGGTAAGTGCCGCACAGAATGGCGCGTGAGGGGTTGCAGTTTACACAGGATAGATTGAAAGCTGGGAGCTGGAGGTGTATCTGAAAACAAAGAAAATGACGGATATTTCGCAAACGCAGCCGGATTTTGTGCTTGCGAAAGATCCGCTATTTTCGTTGCTCTCAGATGCACCTCAGGAGCTGGCGCAGATAGAGATCGGCAAGGGGAAACCGGGAATCAGGGGCAGGGCAGGGGGGACAAAAAAGCGAATGGCATATCTGCAGCAAACCCGCACCCCGTTGTAAAGGGAGAACGGCGTCCCGTTGGCGGGCGTGCAATCCACCAAACACACACCCGCCGCCGCAAACACCGCAAACCGTTTGCAGGGGCGCGGTGTACCCATCGCGCCGCAAAAAAACGGGAACCGTGCGCCGCAAACCTGCCATCCCTCCCACAAGGCGCCCAACCAGCCGCCAGGCCCCGCCGCAAACAGGCGCATGCGAAACAAATAATTGCGCAAAAACAGGGAAATGCAACAAAAAAGGCAAATTTTGCCGCAAAGTTGCGCTCTGTGTGCGCAGAGGATCATAAACGCGCGGTCAAAGTATATAAAAGGGACCGCTGCCAAAAAGAAAATCAGGAGTAAATGATACAAAGGCTTTGAACACATTATATAATTGGAGGAAAGCGCAATCAGTAAAAGTGCTGAAAAACAGGAATTTGCGTGGATTGTATTGTCTTTCTGGTGTAAAGGTGCTATATTAAGAAAATAAAAAGTAAATGCGCAATGAGAAGACTCGATGCGGTTTTTTTTTGAAAACAACATGGCAACGGTTGCGCAAGTAAAAGAAGCTGGCTTCCTTTACTCTTTCACAGGGATCCCCTGTGGAACAATGTGCTTCCATCAAGCTAGCGCGAAAGACGGGGGAGCAGATTGAATAGAACAGGAAAAAACACAACAGGTTGGGCGCGCCGGCTGACAGCGCTGCTTGTCACCGCTTGCCTGGTTATGGCAATGGCCCTGCCTGTATACGCCGAGGTGGATCCTCTGCCCGACGCACCTGACGAAGTAGAGCTGCTGGAGGATGAGCAGGGAACGGCCTCCGGGGAGGATACCGTTCCGCCGGAGCAGAACGCCGCCACCCCGGTGCCGGATGCCGCCACCCCGGAACCGGAACAAAGCGCCGAGCCGGAGCAGCCCGCCCCGGCCGAAACGCCGGAGCCCACGGCAGAACCCACCCCGACCCCGGAACCGACCGAACAGCCGCAGATGGACGCCGAGGAAGCGGAAGATGTGGATGGGGCGCTGGAGGTTAGCACACAATCTAATCAGTTTACCGTTTACTTTGCAGTCCCGAGCAGTTGGGAAGTAACAAGAGGTTCTAAAATTACCTTTAATGCACGGCGCGGAAATGGCGGCCAGGCAAATGACGGAGAGATTGGCGAACAGCCAATGTTCCTTGTTCCCGACAAAATTACTTCCAAAGGCCAACGCATTTATAAAATAAATGGCGACAAGACGATATGCCCCTGGGGCGGATATGTCTGGATGCAGTTTACTTTAGATGAAAGCCATAAAGTAAGAGTAACAGCTCCACTTGAAGGGGACAATTTTGTAAAAGTTGAAGCATTTAATGACAGATATTATGATGGCGATGCAAACAGCGAAAATGGTGATGTAGCTTGGAATAATGCCGACTGGGCAGATGCATCAGCATTACCTGACCCTGCTGTCCACACCGCTTTTGGCGACCAGAGGATGCTCTTTGAAAACCTGAGTGATTCTGACCTGGCAAATGTAACCGCAGTATTTACGGAACAAGATTCTTCCGGAAATACAACGGAAACGGTAACGATCGGTAATGTTGCCAAAGACAAAAAGCAGGGTTTTGAAATTCCTACAAGTGCCTGCTCTTCTGTTCAATTCTTTGCCGAAAATGGTAGCAAACCGTTAAGTGAGAGCTATAACTTCTACGAACAGGGAACAGACGAAAATACATTCCTTTATAACGCAAGCAAAAAATATTGCTTTACGTATAAAGGAAATAACCAATCCACCTGGGGAACCCCGCAAGGCAAGCAAGGCGAGCAAGTTGTTTACTTCGATGCAACTTTCTCCTGGCTTTCTTATGAGAATGAAAAAAATGAAACACATAATGGCGCGATTGGATGTGGCATGCCGACGAACGACGGTAAGCTTTGGTGCTATCTGACGGGCGATGGTAAGGATGCTATAGCAAAAAAGGAGATGAATCGACTAAAGGACACCAACATCTGGTATTGCGAAGTGCCGGATGGTTATACAAAAATCCGTTTTGCTTCTTGGGCAGTTGAGAACGAAAAAGCAGCCGATAACGGTGATGGTACGGACATGATGGACATCCCAGCCGACCTTTCCGAACCGTGTTTCTTTGCGGATGCCAGCGATGATGTAATTTATAACGGTGGCAACCGTGGCGGCTACTGGGCTGAAAAAGGTAGCCGGCGTGATGCCAAAGAAGGCAAGAAACTGACGGATGATGTTGTAGATATTAGCAAAGAACCATTCACAGAAGATCCAAACACAAAGTATGTTACCAGTACGCTGTATGACTATTATACAGATTATGAGCTGAATGGAAATAACAGAGATAGTTATAATAGTGAATATTATAAGCCGGGAAAAGGAAACGGATTTGCAAAACAAAGAAGCTGGGTTACGTTCCGTCAGTTTGACAGAGCGCTGAGCGATTATTACGAAAGCTGCAAAGCGCAATTTCCGATTTATACCGGCCATTTCCAACCTTCTTATTCAGACTGGGGAATTAGGTTTGATGGGATTAGTGCTGCATTGAATCTTTGGGGGCTTAATAGCGTCTTCAAAAATGAAAATCGCTTCATGGCAATCAATAACTCCACAATCAATGAAAATGGAAATAACGATGGCGAACATTATGACTATGCCTATCAGGGCTTGGTTAAATCCGAAACCTCCACTGGCGATGCAACAGGTGAACCGCTGCTGAAAGATACAAAAGATAATACAAAAGTAGCAGAACCGCACTTCAATAAAGCGTTTTTGAGCGGCACGAACACCAAAAATGCAAAGCTTGGCGATGTGTACGACAACGTTGCGTTCCCCTTTACCAAGAGACAGATTTTTGATGAGGATAAGGGCGTTGATTACTGGTACTTTGACAGCCAAGATACGACCCTGTACCTGAAACAGGATTCCACCACGGAGCAATATTTCCTGAAATCAAGCACACAGAACCGAGAACAGTCACGCAATCTTGATTCTGACTCCGCCTCAAAAACGATAAAGAAAAATGGCGAGGATGTAAGTTCCTATGGCTACTTCCCGTTCAACGAAACCGCAACTGCGGGCTGGGCTTCTACCTACAATTACGGCTTTGGCACCAAGCTGCAGATGGATTTTACCCTGACGGATGACGGCATGGTGGAAACAGAAAAGGCAGATGGAACAACGGAAAAAACCAGCATCAAGTTCTTCTTCTCCGGTGACGATGACGTTTGGGTATTCATTGATGGCCAGCTGGCGCTTGACGTTGGCGGCGCCCATGGTGAGGTTTCCGGCCTGCTGGAATTTGGCGAGACAGATACAGAAGATGGAAAGAAAAATAGTGTAACAGCCTATGTCAGTAAGGTCAAAACAGGCGGAACGTCAGGTAGTGATAAAGATGATAAAAATGGCAATTCCCCTGTCAAGACCGTAACATATAATAAGGAGGTCATCAAGTTCTACGCGCAAGGCACTACTCTTCCACTCGACAAAGGCCAAAAGCACACCCTTACCATGTACTACATGGAACGCGGTATGTGGGAGTCCAACATGGCGGTGGCGTTCAACTTCCCGGATAATAACGAGCTGCAGGTTCAAAAAGAGGTCGAACTGAGCAAGGTTGATCCAGACTTCAAAAATTGCTTTAAAGACCAGAAAATCTTCAACTTCACCATCCAGAACCAGGCAACCCATTATGGAAAAACAGATGCCGTTGGCCCGAATGAAAGCGGAACTCAGTCCCAAAAGGTGAATTTGAATGAGAGCAACATTGCCGCCGCAACCCCAGGAAACGAATATGACTACATTTTCAGGCGGGAAACAAACCCCTGGCCAGATTCCGGGAATGAAAACGAACAGGTCCTTCACTGGTACGCACGCTTTACGGATACGCAAAGTGCAGCGCGTGAGAAACGTCGTGGCATCCTGACGCTGGAAAACCCCATCAATATCAAAGACATGCGCTTCCTTACGTTCCAGGTTTACGTTGATCCAAAGGATCATGGAGGTGACCTTTCCCTCAACAACCTGTATCTGGAACTGCTGGATGAAAACAACGTCCAAAAAGGCAGCCTTGGCACAACAGGCATTAACGGCGCAACGTATGGCTCGGTCGAAGTGAAGACAGGCGCATGGGTCACCGTAAAGCTGGACCTGCACAAGATGAAAGAGCAGGGCGGTTTTAACAACAACGTCAAAACCATCCGCGTGGGCGATAACTATAACCGCAACATCTATTTCAGGGACTTTACCTTCATTCCCAAAGCGGTGCCAAGTAAGATGACCGGCTTTACAACCGATCAGAAGGAAATCCCGGATTACGGCTCCGCCGAAAGCGGTCATTTGGAAAACGCCGAAAACGCACAGTACACCTCCAGCAATGACACAGACACCCAGTTGGTGGACAAGGACGGACGCTTTGTTCTGGAAGCTGGAGAAACCGTTACCTTCAGCAACCAGTTCCGCCGCGGCAGCTACATTTCGCTCAAAGAGGAACTGAACCAAAACCTGTACGACACCACATGGACGGTGTGCGAGAACGGGCATGTGGTTGAGTCGATGAAAGAAGGTAACAGCGTAACTCTTCCTAGTACAATACCTTCGTTAGACGGGCAGACGGGAAGCAGCCCCAATGATGGCCGAACGGAAAAGAAGGGAGCAGATAAAGAGCAGGAGGGCAACAAGTATAACGAAAACAAACCCTCCGCCGACACCATCGTCTTCCGCTCCTATAAGGACCCGGACGAAACAAAATCCACGCTGACAAAGCTAAAGGTAAAATACGTCAACACCGTCAAAACCGGCGGGCTGAAAATCCAAAAGCAGGCCGCAGAGGGCGAAACCTTGACCGGAACCTACACCTTCAAAGTTACCTTTAATGATGTTGGCGGTGAGGGTCTGGAAGAAAAGCCCATCGAAAGAACCGTTACGATTGATATGGGCAAGGGCGAAAGCACCGGAACCATCACCGGCATCCCCGTTGGCACCCGCTATACCATCGAGGAAGTCAAAACCGATGATTCCAGACTGCAAAGCGTAACTGTTCCGAAAGGTCAATCCGCCCAAGTGATCTACAACACCATGGTGGAAGGCGAGATTGTGGCGAGCAAAAATCCGGACAATCCGAACGATCCGAAAGATCTGGAAGTTACCGCAATCTTTACCAACACTAAGCGCAAACTGATCAACATTGAGTTCGATAAGCTCTGGAAAGATGCAAATGGTACGGACCTTACTACAGAGAACCAGCCGGATAAAATCCGCATCCAGCTCCAGCGCCGCCTGGAAACCAGCACAAACGATGCAGACTGGACACCGGTAAAATACCCGACCGCAGACAGCCCAGACTATGTTACCATTACCCGCGGTGATAACGGCTGGCAGTTTACCTTTAGCAACCTGGATCAGTACCAGATCGATGCTAACGGCAAACAAACCGATTATGTGTACCGCATTGTGGAAGGTACGGTGGAGAATGGAAGCTTTGCCCCGGCAGCGAAAGACGGAACCATTACGATTAACGGCAATACGTATGTTGTAACGGCTGAAGCAACAGCAAAAAGCGAAAAGGACAGCGAAACCGGCGCAACTACAACGCCAGCCACAGCCACCGATGGAACCATCACCGGCGGCAGCGGCAAGATTGTGCTGACCAACACGCTGCAGAACCCGAAGTTTGTACTGGATATCATCAAGAAGGACGCGGAAAAAGACGAAAATAGCAATGACGTGCTCTTGAGTGGTGTTGAGTTCAAACTGGAAAAGCTGGTCGAAACAACAGCCGAAGGAAAAACGCAGTGGGTAGTAGATAAAAACTACCCATTCAATAGCACAAACACAGGTTCCATTACTGGTACAACCGGAACGGACGGCAAGATAATCTCGAACCCGTTCACAAATCTGGAACCCGGTACATACCGCCTGACGGAAACCAAGGCACATCCGGAGTACAACCTGTTGGCACAGCCAATTGTGATCGAATTTACCCAAGACGGCAAGTGTTCTATTGATGGGCAGCTAATTGATGACAAAAACAAGTTTACGCAGTCTGGCAACATCTACACCATGCACCTTACCGTTCTGAACCGTAAAACGCCTGAGCTGCCCCACACGGGTGCAGACGCGCCAAGCCTGTGGCTGCTGATCGGCATGCCGCTGGCGGTGGCAGGGCTGTTGATATTCACATTCCGCTACAACAGGAAAGGGGGCCGGCGACATTAACCATCCCCCGGAAACCCAGCGACCCCCAGGGTACAGGGTCTGCCCGCCCGTGCGCGCCCGTTTACGGCAGGCGCAGCCATAAGCCGGGGTGTGTAACTGAAAAGCGGAAAATATCGCCTGTTTCTATAAGCGCAGCCGGATTTTGTGCTAAGAAGCCTTGGGATCCGGAAAGGATTCCGGCGGCTCTTTGCCTTACATCCTGCTTGTGGCTGCGAAATATCCGTTATTTCCTTTGGTTTCAGATGCACCTTAAGCCAAGTGGGCAAGCGGCCCAGTTTTTCCTCCTTTTTTCTTCACGGCACAGTGCGGGCGGCGCGGCAGCGTTTCCACGCTGCAGCGCCCCGCACTGCACGCCGTGCTGATGCAGAACCCTTAAGCCGGGCGGCCCCGCCGCCCATCCGATGATGATTTTTTTTAAGAGAAGAGGTACTGAAATGAAAAAAGCAAAACGTTTTCTCACAGGCCTGTTGAGCGCCGCTCTGGCCCTCAGCCTGTGCGCCATGCCAGCAATGGCGGAGAACAGTGGAACATCGACGACACCACAACCGAGTACAGCTGTATGGACGCGGGATACCGGTTCCATTACGATTCATAAGTATGAGTACAATGGCGAGGTAAAGCCGGACAGCACTGGTGAAGAGGAAGATGCAACGAAACTCCCCGCGGATGCTAACCCATTGAAAGATGCAACTTTCACTGCATATCAGGTATGGAATGAAAATACCTTAAGAGAGTATTATAGTGCATCCAGTGATAAGGCGCAGCCGAATGTTGACGATCTTATTGAAAAGATAAACGGCAACTATGTAGTTAAGGACGAAACGAAAACACCGAAAGTTGCAGAAGGAACGACAGATGTTGATGGCATTGCTACACTGAAAAATGATGAGAACAGTACAGACCTTCCGCTTGGTTTGTACTTGGTAGTTGAAACTCAGTCGCCGGCATCGGTTACTACCCGTTGCAAGCCTTTCTTGGTTTCTGTTCCCATGACTCGTATCGGCGCAACGAAACCGGGCGAAGAGTGGCTGTATGATGTCCATGTTTATCCGAAAAATAAAACAGATTATGGCAATATTACATTGATCAAAAAAGGTCAAGTTGGCAACGGCGAAGCTAACGAGACGCTTTCTGGTGTAACTTTCAAGCTGTATAAATTTGTGGGCACTAAAACCGAAGGCAAAATCTCTCCTTTTACGACTACGAATTACACGGACGACCTAAATGATACAACGATGATGTGGAAGCAAATCAAGAAGTCTTCTACAGCTTCCGGTGATAACACGGGTACTGAGTTTGGTGCAAATGGGCTGCTCACAACAGGTAGTGAAGGAAGCGATTTAGGCAAAATTACTGTCAGTGGCCTTTCGGCAGGTTATTACTGCTTTGTTGAACAGGGTGTCGGCAGCAATAAAGCATTCATCACGGATCAGACCCCGCATTACTTTGAAGTAAAAAATGGTTCTAGCCAGGAAATTACCGTTGCAAATAATGGTGAAGTGACTACTAAAGGCAATGATGAGAAAAACCTTGAATTGACTGTTACTGACCCGCGCCCCGATGTTGAGAAGAAAGTTAAGGATCGTGCTCCTGCAAAAGATGGCGATGAATACGTTGAAGCATCCGACTACAGCGTTGGCGATAATGTTCCTTATAAGGTAACAGTGAAAGTGCCTGAGGTACTGTTGACTGCGACTCCTAAAGAAAATGAGGCAGACAATTTTGTATTTGAAGTAACGGATACGCCGGAAAATCTGAAGAATAATCAGGACGTTAAGGTATACACTTCTGCTAATGAAGAATATAAGGGCGCTGGTGTAAATATTTCTTATGATGCCCCTGAGAACGGGTTCACTGCAAAGTTTACGCAGGCAGCACTTCAGGAACTTGTTGGTACAAAGGCAGATGGTTCCTACAACGATACATTTACCATTACATATACCGCAACACTGCTTAAGGGTGCGGATATGACCGTCAATGGCAACAAGAACACGATCAATCTGAAGTATTCTAACAAGATTGATGCAGACGGCAAAATTAACCCGGATACCAGCGAAATTGAAGACGGTGCCGTTGTTTACACTTTCAGCATTCATGTTGATAAGCGCGGTGAAAAGAATGACGGTGATCCGCTCCCGGGTGTTAAATTCAACGTTTATAAAAAAGTTGCAGAAGGTACGCCGGATGCGGTCAAGGGTTCTACCATCGGTATTACTGGTGAAGATAAAGATAACTGGTTCGTCAAAGTTGTAATTGATGATAAGAAAAATGATGATACCAAATACGATTTGGTAACTGGTCCTGATGGTAAGGCACAAGTAGATGGCCTGGCCAATGGTACTTATTATCTGGTTGAAACTGCAACCGTAAATGGCTATAATCTGCTGAGCGGCCCTGTTAAAGTTACGATTCAGGTATCGTACAAAAAGAGTTGGACTGTAAAAAATGACTATGTTGATGGCAAGCTGGTTCATCAGAAAGAGACCGAGGATGAAGAGTACTTTGGTGGAAAGCCAGGTGCCCCTGGAAATGGCTATATTCTGACTACCATCATCAACCGCAAGGGCTTCAACCTGCCCACCACCGGTGGTTTCGGCACCCTGCTGTTCAGCGGCATTGGTGTGCTGCTGGTTGTGGCCGGTGTTGGCGTGCTGCTGAGCCTGAAAAAGAAGAACCGCACCTGATGCGCCCGCCGCAAGGCAAAACAATGTTACAATTCACCAATAGGGTATAGAGGGATAATCCATCATACACAGGGGGAGGGCCGGATTTGGCCCTCCCCCTATGGTGGGTTATTGGGAAATAAATTTTTTTGGGTGTACATGGCCGTTGTTCGGTTGATTTTTAGGTTCTGCGTGGGGAACCACCCTACGGGTTAGGTTTGTGGCGGGGAACCACCCCTCAGGCCGCTCCGCGTCCAGCTCCCCTTAAGGGGAGCCACCGCAAACATAAGGTGGAGATATTGGCGCCCCTTGAGGGGTGACTCCCCGCGGGGCGGGGAGATGTCGCGAAGCGACAGAGGGGACGGGGCGCTGTTTGCGCTGTCACCGAAGGTGACTGAGGGGTGGTTCCCCGTGCAGAACCTAAGGCAACACCGCACAATTCCCGCCTGACGGCTTAAGCACCGCTCCGGCGGCTGCGGTACGGCATCTGCGTTGCCAAAATGCTCGATAATACACAAAGTATTATCTGCGCTTTTGGCTTAGCATCTGCCGTACCTCGCTCGCCGTATCGGCACTTAGAATTATGCGGTATTGCCCTAAAAATAAATAGGGCAAGGCCCGTCAACGGGCCGATGGCGAGCATCGGCCCCTACAAATGATTTGCAATGTTTGCGGCGCGGGGTGGGTGGGCGGCAATTATTAGGCCCGTCAAACGGGGCGTCGGGGACGCCGCCCCCTACATGCAGGGCGAGGTTTATTACAATTTTGTGGTGTGCAACGCCGTAAGGCCCTACAGATTATTTTATTGTTATTCACTACCCTAAAAACCACCCCCAACCCAATATCTCCTGAGCGGCGCAATGCGGCGCGGTCCACCACAATTATTCATTATTCTTTATTATTTATTCTTTTGCCTACTTCCAATTCCTAATTTCTAATTTCTAATTGCATCAGTTCCCAACTTCAACCCTCTCACGGAAAGGTTCGCGGTGACGCTATGGATACCACAACAAAACTAAAAGTCGGCTTTGCGGCCTTGATGATCCTGTCCGGCATTGGGGTGGCATCGTACCCGGTTATCAGCAACGCGGTGGCGCAGCGCCACGCCAGCGAAGCGATCCAAAATTACGATGATACCGTAAAAAGCATGGATACCGAAAAACTGGACGCCGCCAAGGAGGCCGCCCGCCGCTATAACCAGCAGCTGGACAGCGCCGTGGAGCGCGATGCCGCAGGCGAAGCGGAGGATACCGGCACCAGCTATGTGGACCTTGTGGATGTGGGCGAAAGCCTGGGGTATATCACCATCCCGAAAATTGACGTCAACCTGCCTATTTACGAAGGCACCAGCGATGATGTGCTGCAAAAGGGCGTTGGCCATCTGGAAGGCTCCAGCTACCCCCTTGGCGGCGAAAGCACCCACAGCGTGCTGACCGGCCACCGCGGCCTGCCCGAAGCCGTGCTGTTCACCGACCTGGACAAACTGGAAGAGGGCGACTGTTTCTACCTGCATATTCTGGATGAAACGCTGGCGTACCAGGTGGATCAAATCAAAGTGGTGGAACCGGAGCACACCGAGGATCTGGAAATCACCGCGGGGCAGGATTACTGCACCCTTGTTACCTGCACGCCGTATGCCATCAACACCCACCGCATGCTTGTGCGCGGCACCCGCATCCCTTATAATGGAGAGGAAGAAACCAACACCCCGCAGGCCGTGCAGTATCAGGCGCTGCGCACCGGAACGGTGGTCAAGCGCGTGGTGGATGCCTGGCCGTGGATCGCGGTAACGGGCAGCATTGTGATTGGCGGCGAAGCGCTGCTGCTGCTTTTGCTGCTGCACCGCTGCAAAAAGCGCGAGGAGGATGACTAAATGGGACGGCTGATTGCTAAAATTCTGGCCTGGCTGGCCATTTTGCTGGGGCTGGCGCTGTTGATACAGCCCACCGCTGCCCAGTGGTGGACCAGCACCCGCAACGCCAAAACCGCTGCGCAGTTTGCGGCCCGCGCCGAAGCCCAGCCCACCGCCCCCGCGGCGGAGGAAACCACAGCCGAACCCCCGGAGCCGGAACGCGCCTACCCTGAACTGTACGCCGCGATGCAGGACTATAACGCGGAAATTTACGCCGGGGGCCAAAGCGGCCTGACCGACCCGTTCGCCTACGAGGAAGCCCCGCTGGACCTTGCTGCCTATGGCTATGACGATGATGTGCTGGCTGTGCTGTGGATCCCGCGCCTGAACCTGGAGCTGCCCGTTTACCTGGGCGCCAGCCGCGAAAACCTGGCCAAAGGCGCGGCGCTGCTGGGCCAGACCTCGATGCCGCTGGGCGGCGAAAACACCAACACCGTGATCGCCGCCCACCGCGGCTATTATGGCGCGGAAATGCTGCGCAACGTGCAGCAGATCCAGGTGGGGGACAAGATCCAGCTGACCACCCCGTGGGAAACGCTGATTTACCGCGTGAGCGAGCTGAAAATTATTGACCCCAGCGATATCAACGCCGTGCTGATCCAGCCGGGGCGGGACCTGCTGACCCTTTCCACCTGCCACCCCTACACCCGCAACAGCCAGCGCTACCTGGTAATTGCGGAGCACGACACCGCCGCTGCGGACACCACCAAAGAGGAGGATTTGCAGGAAAGCGCCGCTACCTGGGACGAAACGCCGCGCCAGGTGACCGTGGAGGATGCCGGCGGCAGCTCCATTGCCGAAGTGGCCCCCCAGGCCCTGACCCCATTGCCGGGGGAGGGCAGCGCGGAATCCGAGGGGAGCGCGATCTCCAATACCATGATCTGGCTGGAAAACAACGCACTGTGGGCCGGGCTGGTGGTTATTGCCGCCGCCGTTGGCATTATGGTGATATGGAAAAAACACCGGGAGGATTAACCATGCAGTACACACAGCAGGCCGCCGCCGTTACGGCCGAAGTAAACAAGGCCGTGCAGGGCAAACAGCAAACGGTAAACACCATCTGGATGGCCATGCTGGCGGGCGGCCATGTGCTGATTGAGGATATTCCCGGCGTGGGCAAAACTACGCTGGCGCTGGCCTTTGCCCGCGCGCTGGACCTGAAAGAAAGCCGCGTGCAGTTTACGCCGGATGTTCTGCCGTCCGATTTGGTGGGATTTTCCGTTTACCAGAAAGAGACCGGCAAGTTTGTGTACCACGCCGGTGCGGTGATGTGCAACCTGTTTTTGGGCGATGAGATCAACCGTACCTCCTCCCGCACGCAGTCGGCTTTGTTGGAAGTGATGGAAGAAGGCACGGTGACGGTGGACGGCGTTACCCGCCCGGTGCCCGCACCCTTTACCGTAATTGCAACCCAGAACCCCATCGGCGCCGCCGGCACGCAGATGCTGCCGCAGTCTCAGCTGGACCGTTTCATGGTCTGCGCCGTAATGGGCTACCCCGATGAGGAAGCGGAGCTGGCAATTTTGGCCGGGCAGAGCAAAGGCCGCCTGCTGGACCGTGTGCGCCCCGTTGCCGGTCAGGCGGATCTGCTTGCCATGCAGCAGGAGGTCAGCACGGTATTTGTGCATGAGCTGATGTACCGCTACATTGTGGCGCTGGCCCAGGCCAGCCGCAAGGACCCGCGCCTGGCCGTGGGGTTAAGCCCCCGTGCCACCCTGGCGCTGACCAGCATGACGCGCGCGGCGGCGTATCTGGCGGGGCGGGATTTTGTTGCCCCGCAGGATGTGACCGCTGTGTTTGATGCGGTTGCCCGCCACCGCCTGGTGCTGAACGACCAGGCCCGCGCAGGCGGCGAAACGGTGGACAGCGTAATGCAGGACCTGCTGCGCACCGTGCCGCGCCCCCGCCCCGAAAAGGCTGACCGCCATGGCAGGTAAGCTGGGCCGGGCGCTGGTGCTTTTGGTGCTGCTGGCCGCGGCGCTCATCACCCAGGCACCGCTGGCGGTGTTCCTGTTAGCGTTTGCGCTGGTGCTTCTGGTGCTGCTGCGGCTGGACGCCGCCTATCTGCGCAGGCAGGTAACGGCAGAGCTGCTGGTGCCGGACAAACCCGTGATACAGGGCGAAGATTTTGCCCTGACGGTTCGGCTGCGCAACCGCAGCCGGTTGCCCATCCCTGCGCTTGTGGTGCTGCTGAACGCCGCCGATGAATGGGGCGGCGGGCAGATCACCCTGCGCTGCGCCGCCATGCTGGGTGGCAGAGAGAGCGCCGAACAGCGCATTACCCTAAACGCAGGCAAAAGCGGCGTGTGGAGCATTGCGGTGCGGGGCATCACCCTGCGGGATCACCTGGGGGTGTTCACCGCGGCATGCCCGGCTGCCGTGCAAAGCCAGAGCATCTGTGTGCTGCCCGCTGCCGCGGCTGGCAAAGCCAAAGCGGAAACCGCCCCCGATGAGGACGGCGACGAAGCCGACACCCGCGCCGCCCTGGGCGGCAGCTATGAGCTGCGGGAGTACCGGGACGGGGATACCATCAAGCAGGTACACTGGAAGTTGAGCGCCAAGCTGGACCGCCTGATGGTGCGCGAACCGCTGACCGCCCTGCGCGCTGCCCTGACCCCCGGTGGGGACCTGGACGGAGCGGAGGAATGGGGGGATTTTCCCCAACAGGCGGCGAAGCACCGCAAAAACCCGCCCAAGCGCAAAAAAGAACGTACTGCCCTGAGCCGGCGCGGCGCTGCCGACCCCGGCAGTGGGCTGAAGTTTGTGGACCGTGTGCTGGTGAGCACCCAGCGCCCCGCAGCGCACCCCGCGTTGTGGCTGGCGGCAGATGCCGCGCTGCTGCTGGCGCTCACCTTTGGTTTGCTGCTGGTGCTTTCCACCGGGTTTGGCATTGCGGTGCCGTTGTGGGTGTGGCCCGCGGCAGCCGCTTTCTGCGCCGGGTGGGCGCTGTTCCTGCGTGCGCCGCAAGCCCTGCGCCGCTGGGGGCTGCTGGCGGGGGTGATTGTGTATCTTGTGGTGTTGTTCATCTGCCAGCGGAACTTTTTGGCCGGGGCGCAGCAGTGCGCCGGGAACATTGCCCAAAGCCTGAATGCCCGCCTTGGCAGCGCGCTGCCGGTGGCCCAGGGCGGCAGTGCGGCGCAGCTGGGGCTGTTTTTGCTGCTGGCCGCCCTGCCCGTTACCGGGGCGCTGGCCGCTGCGGCCCTGCGCCGTGCGGATGCCCTGCTGCTGGATCTAATGCTGCTGCCCGTTGTTGTGCTGCTGGCGCTGGCCGGGGCCGCGCCTGCTGTGCCCGCCTGCCTGCTGCTGTTGGCCGGTTGGATGGGGGCGTGGGCGGCTTCCTGCTCGGTGCAGCGGCGGGCCTTGTGGGGCAGGCGCGATACCGAAAACTACCGCCAGAACCTTTGCCGCCATTATAACATCCAAAAGTCTGCCGCGCTGGCGGCGGGCGGGCTTTGCCTTGCACTGGCGCTGCCCTGTTGGTGGCTGCTTCGCCCGGCGCTGGGGGTTCCCCTTGGCTGGCTGCAGCCCGCGGCCCAGCGGGTGGAATCCGCCGCGCTGAGCACCGCCATTACCTGGCTGCCGCGGGTCAGCGGCGGCAGGCTGAACATTCAGGTAGAAGCCGCTGCCGGTGGTGTGGCGGATGGCGCCTTGAGCCAGGGCGGGGGTATTCAGGTCAGCGGAGTGACGGATCTGGCCCTGACCGCCAGCGACAAACCCGAAGAAACCGTATACCTGCGGGGATTTATCGGCGGCAGTTATGACGGCACCACCTGGCAGGCCCCTGATGCCGATGCCTTTGACAGCGCCGCTATGAACTGGAAAACCGAGGATAACGCCCGGCTGACCATTGCCAGCCTGCCGTTTTTGCGCACCGCCTATGACGGCACCGCCCAGCCCCAGACGCTGACGGTGGAGCGCATCCACGCCGATACCCAGTACACCTATGCACCGTACAACGCCTACTGGGGTGATTATTACACCATCCAGGGCGATGGCGCCGCCGCGGGCCAGACCGCGCAGGACGATGTGTTCCTGTATTACCCGCGGGATACCGCCCAAACCCAGCTGGAAGCCCGCGCCGATGCCGACCCCAGCGTGCTGGACCGGATGGAAGCATCCTATGCCGCTTACGCCGCCAGCCGCTACACCGCCGTGCCGGACGGCTATGACGAGCTGCAAACCCTGTGCGATGAAGCCAAAAAGGACCAGAAGCTGACCGAAGCTGCGGACATTGGCGATTACATCCGCGCCTACCTAAACACCAACTACCAGTATAACGCCAGCGCTCCCCAGCCGCCGGAGGGGGCCGACCCCATCCGTTACTTTTTAACGGAATCCAAACAGGGGTACAGTGTGCAGTTTGCCTCGGCGGCGGTGGTTATGTTCCGCATGTTCGGGCTGCCTGCGCGCTATGTGGTGGGCTATGCCGCGCCGCAAAGCCTGTTTACCCAACAGGAGGACGGCAGCTGGCACGCCATTTTGCAGGACGATAACGCCCACGCCTGGGCGGAGGTGTACATTTCCGGCCAGGGCTGGACCCCCATGGAGATGACCCCCGGCGTGCTGGTCAGTGCCCAACAGGCCGACCTGCGCACCGAACCGCTGCCCGAAACTCAAGGTCAAGACACCGCCCCCGCAGCAGGGGAGAGCAGCGCAAACGAACCCGCAGCCACCATCGTGCCCCGCAGCAGGCTGGTTTTGGCGGCGTTGCTGGGGGGTTGCCTGTTGGCTGCTGCGGTGCTGCTGGTGCTGGCCCGCCGCCATGCCATGGGGTATGGCCGGGGCAGCTGCAACGCGCGGGTGCTGGCCGTGTTTGGCAGCATCTACCGCCTTTTGGTGCGCCGCGGCCTGCCGCCGGATACACCATCCGATGCGCCGGAGTTTGCCGCATTTTTGCAAAGTTGTGTCCCCGCCCTTGAACCCCGGGATGCCGAAGCTCTGCTGGCATTGGCCCAAGCCGCCCAATTTGGCGCAGGTACGATGACTGAGCAGGATACGGACAAAATGAGAAAACTTTACCAGGTTATAAAACACACTGGAAAACGGAAACAGAGCCAGAAATCGGTTGAAAAGCAGAGCCAGGAATGATATAATGACCCCGTACTGGGGTAGCGTGTTCTTTGCTTTCTTTGCACAGGGGGCTACCATGATCCAGAAAAATGTGGTATAATATGTTAAGTCCATTGACCAAGTAGGGAATAGCCGGGGGTGGGGGACTGGTTTCTGAAACGGTACCCTGGGAACTGCCCGTGGGGCAGAAAACCGGCAAGGACAGAAAGAAGATCTTATAGAAGCAAACGTTAACAGGAGTAAACCCATGCCGCGCCGTAAACAGACAGAAGGAGAAAAAAAAATTGACATCAGCCAGATGGCTGAAGACCTTGGCGTGTCCAAGACCACGGTATCCCGTGCCCTTTCGGGCAATGGCCGTGTCAGCGAAGCGACCCGCGCCCGCGTGGTCCAGTACGCCAAAGAGAAAAACTATGTGCCCAATATGCTGGCACGCGGGTTGGTAACCCAGCAGTCTTATAATATCTCACTGGTGTTCTCGCGCCAGTTCGGCAACCTTGCCGCACCATTTTTGCGCAAAACCGTCAGCGCCGTGTACGATATTGCCACCCGCAATGATTATGATGTGCTGATGACGATGGTGGGCGAGCAGGAAACAAGCCCGATGCAGCGTCTGCTGGTCAACCGCAAGATTGATGGCGTGATTCTGGCCCGCACGCTGGAGCGTGATCCGCTGATCCCCATGCTGCAAAAAAGCGGCATCCCCTTTGTTGCCATTGGCCGCCCGGCTGACCAGGATGTTATCTCGGTGGACCATGATCAGGTGGGCGGCTGCCGCGAGCTGGTCAGCCTGCTGCTGATGAAGGGCCTGCACCGCATTGCTTTGCTGGGCGGATCCATGCTGTACACCGTCAACCAGTCCCGCCTGGAAGGCTATAAGCAGGCGCATGACCGCGCCTGCTGCAAGATTGATGAGAGCCTGCTGTTTTTGGAGCTGGAAAGCGACGATCTACGCACCAGCGCTGTGGAGCTCGCGGTACAGCGTGGGGCGGACTGCATCCTGTGCATGGATGACCAGGTTGCCCAGCTGGCTTTGAACACCCTGAGACAGCTGAACCTGCGCGTGCCGCAGGATATCCGTCTTGCCTCCCTGTATGACGACGAAGCGCTGCAGGGGTGTACGCCACAGATCACGGCGGTCTCTTTTGATGCCGAACAGCTGGGCCGCCGCACCGCACAGCAGCTGCTTTCCCTCATCCGCCATCAGCCGGTGGAAACCCGCACCCTGCTGGGGTACCAGGTGGGGTTGCGTTTATCGACCCAGACCTGAGAGAAAAGTAGATAATGATAAATCAACTGCCCGTACACGGTATGATAAGCCGTTGTGCGGGCAGTTTTTTCGATAAGAGGTTTTGAAAAAATATGATGGTTACATGCTTAACATACTGCGATAAGGCATTGGACCGATTGTAGGGCGCGATGCACTCATCGCGCCGGAGCAGCCGAGACCCTGCTGGTTGATCATTCCCGCATCATACTGCCTGCAGCTCTTTGCCTTAAATCCTGTTTGTGTTGTACTATTGTTGTACTATTGCTGTGGTATTCATATGAAAATATAGAAGGCGTTATCAATTCCAGGAAGAAGGCAAACCCGCCGTCAGCCTGACCCCCGGCACCGTGATCACCATCCCGGCCAACGTCAAGCACTGGCACGGTGCCAAGGCCGACAGCTGGTTCAGCCACATTGCTGTGGAAGTTCCCGGCGAAGATTGCAGCAACGAATGGTGTGAGCCCGTTACCGACGAAGAGTACGCCAAACTGAACGGATGAGCAGCCGCTAATAAAGGCAACACCGCACAATTCCCGCCTTGCGGCTTAAGCACCGCTCCGGCGGCTGC
>OLRD01000879.1_pt1 | contig 20940 bp, 20 predicted proteins | sample 1672051 | NCBI WGS metagenome assembly OLRD01 (sample SAMEA3136640, study PRJEB25190) | human gut metagenome | biome: human gut; feature: human-associated habitat; material: faeces | place: Austria | collected 2013 | reverse complement strand
CACCGAAGGGGAGAGCGCCCAAAACGCCCGGGACATAGGCGCCCTGCTGGAAGCGGCCACCGGCCTGCCTGTGGAGTTTGTGGATGAGCGGGGCACCACCATCACGGCCCACGGCTATCTGAACGACACCAACACCCGGGGCAAGCGCCGCAAAGCCGTGGTGGACGCCGTGGCCGCGACGGTGATCTTGCAGAACTACCTGGACGCCCGCCGCCTGCGCCGCTCCCAGGAGTAATCCTGTAAAAATCACAGAACAGGTTTACTTTCTTCCTAAAATCCAGTATACTTAACTTATAAGAGTTGTATTGGATGCGCAGAATGCGCGGAGAGGAGACCGGTATGGGAAATTATCGCATCATCACAGATTCTACAGCGGACCTGACCCCAGAGCTTATTCAGGAACTGGATGTCCAGGTCATCCCGCTCTGCTATATGATGGGTGGAAAGGTGTATCACAACATTCCCGGCGGCGGAGAGATGACAGAACAGGCTTTCTATGCCAAGCTGCGGGCTGGCACAATGCCCACCACCACCCAGGTGAATTCCGAGGAGTTCCTCCATGTGTTTACCCCCTTGTTAGAGGGGGGAGAAGACGTGCTTTACATCGCCTTTTCCTCCGGTTTGAGCGGCACCTGTCAAAGCGCGGTTTTAGCCCGGAATGAACTGAAAAAGCGGTTCCCCAACCGTCGGCTGGAGGTTTTCGATTCTCGCTGCGCCTCTATGGGAGAGGGGCTGCTCGTTTGGCACGCGGCCAAGCTGCGCCAGCAGGGGAAAAGCTTAGAGGAGGTCCTGGCCTGGCTGAAGGAAAATGTGCTGCGGCTTTGCCACTGGTTCACGGTGGATGATTTGAACCATCTGAAACGGGGCGGCCGTGTTTCCACGGCCACTGCGCTGGTTGGCACCATGCTGGGCATTAAGCCTGTGCTCCATGTGGATGACGAGGGCCACCTGATCCCTGTTTCCAAGGTGCGGGGCCGCAGGCAGTCCCTGGACTCCCTGGTCAAGCACATGCAGGAGACTGCCATGGATCCGGCGGGGCAGATGGTGTTTATCAGCCATGGCGACTGCCTGGAGGACGCCCGCTATGTGGAAGAGCAGGTGCGCCAGCGCCTGGGCGTGCAGGAGGTGCGCGTGGGGTATATCGGGCCCGTAATCGGCGCCCACTCCGGGCCGGGGACAGTGGCTCTGTTCTTCTTGGGAAAAGAGAGGTAATTTCACAAAAAAAGCCTGCGGAGATTTAACATTCCGCAGGCTCCTTTTTTCTTGACAAATCCCCGGGAAGCGAGTAAAGTAATACTGGCGGTTTTCTGGTGGAAGACCGCCGGAGCTTTTGAAAAAAGAGGTGAGCAAGGTGATCGTTCCTCGAAGTAGCGGCGGCACAAGACCCGGAGGGGAAGGTGCGGCTGAAGATGTTTTAAACCCTGCTTTGGGCAGGTCCCCTTGCTGCCAGGTGTTTTTCTCATACAAGGCAGGTTTCTAAGGGGAAGGCGGCTCTCTGTGCCGCGGTTTGCTGCGCTTTCGGTTTTGTGTTGTAACATTCCCTCCCATACAATTCTGTAATGTGGAGGCGGGCCTATGCGCGAAGAGATCTTAGAGCTTTTGGAAGAGAAAAAATATCCTCAGATTGCCGCCCTGGTCAAGGACATCAACCCGGCCGATGCGGCGGCCTTGCTGGAGGATCTGCCGGAACAGAGCATGCCCATCCTGTTCCGCCTGCTGCCTAAGGAACTGGCAGCGGATGCCTTTGCCTATATGGATGGCGACGCCCAGGAGATTCTGGTGCGCGGTTTCAGCGACAAGGAGCTGGACGAGGTGATGGGCGAGATGTTCTTGGATGACACGGTGGATCTGATCGAGGAGATGCCCGCCAACGTGGTGAAGCGGATTCTTCGCCATGTGGACGAGGACACCCGCAAAATGATCAACCAGGTGCTCAATTATCCCAAGGACAGCGCTGGCAGCATTATGACCATGGAATACGTGGATCTGAAGCGCAGCATGACGGTGGAACAGGCCTTTGACCACATCCGCTCTACTGGTGTGGACAGCGAGACGGTGTACACCTGTTATGTTACAGACAGCCGCCGGAAGCTGGAGGGCATTGTCACGGTGCGTGAATTGCTTCTGGCCCCCAAGACAGAGCTGCTGCGGAACATCATGGAGACCAACGTGAAGTTCGTCAGCACCCATACGGACCAGGAGGAAGCTGCCCGCCTTTTGAGCAAGTATGACTTCCTGGCCCTGCCTGTGGTGGACGCGGAGGAGCGTCTGGTGGGCATCGTCACGGTAGATGATGCCATGGATGTTATTCAGGAAGAAGCCACAGAGGATATGGAACGGATGGCGGCCATCGCCCCCTCTGATAAGCCGTATATGAAGGTCTCGATTTTTGAAAACTGGAAGAAGCGGGCGCCTTGGCTGTTGTTTTTGATGATCTCCGCCACTTTTACAGGAAGCATTATCACCCACTTTGAAACGGCGTTGGCGGCAAACCTGGTGCTTTCCAGCTTCATCCCCATGCTGATGAGTACGGGCGGCAATACGGGCAGCCAGGCGTCCACTACCATCATCCGCAGCCTTTCCCTGGGGGAGATCCGCTACCGTGATATTCCCCGGGTGTTGCTAAAGGAGTCCAGCACCGCTGTGCTGTGCGGCACGACTTTGGCGGTCGCCAATTTTGCAAAGCTGATGCTCCTGGACCATGTGGGCATCCCCGTTGCACTGGTGGTTTGCCTGACCATCATGGTTGTTGCGGTGGTGGCGAATATGCTGGGAAGCCTGCTGCCGATGCTAGCCAAGCGCATTGGCTTGGATCCCACGGTGATGGCCAGCCCGTTAATCAGCACCATATTAGATGCTGTAAGCTTGATTATATTCTTTAATATTGCGGTGGCGGTGCTGGGCATTTAAAGGTTTTGGCCGCTGCCAAATGAGTTTTACGTTGTATGACAAGGGCAGGCGGAAGCTTTTCCCTGCCTTGTGCATAAATCTATTTCTTTTCGGAGGAATTTACAATGGGAAGAATCGTTAATGTTGCCGTAGTTGGCTACGGCGGAATGGGCGGCTGGCATACTCGCCGGCTGCAGGAAATCCCGGAAGTGCATCTGGCTGGTGTGTATGATATCCTGCCGGAGCGCAACCAGGCCGCAGAAGAAGTGGGAATTCATGCCTACAGCAGCTACGAGGAGCTGCTGGCTGACCCCAATGTGGATGTGGTTACGGTTGCCATCCCCAACGATGCCCACAAAGACGTGTGCATCCAGGCCATGGAGGCCGGCAAGCTGGTTATCAGCGAGAAGCCCGTTACCACCTCTTCTGCCATCTTGGAAGAGATGATTGCCGCTTCTGAGCGCACCGGCTCTGTGTTCACTGTGCATCAGAACCGCCGTTGGGATGAGGATTTCCGCGTGGCTGAGAAGATTGCCAAGTCCGGCGACTTGGGCCGCGTGTTCTCCATCCAGTCCCGGGTCCATGGCTCCCGCGGCATCCCCGGTGACTGGCGCAACACCAAGGAGCACGGCGGCGGCATGGTGCTGGACTGGGGCGTCCATCTGCTGGACCAGATGAACATGATGATGGGCAAGATGCCCAAGACCGTATATGCCACCCTCTCCAACGTGACCAATGAAGAGGTGGATGACGGCTTTACTGCCACCTTTACCTTCGACGAGGGGCTGGTCTTCACTGTGGAAGTGGGCACCAGCAACTTTATCAACCTGCCCCGTTGGTACATCCAGGGCCTGAACGGCACCGCCCAGATCGACGATTTCGCTGTCAACGGCAAGATCGTGGTGGCCACCAGCGACGAAAAGCACGACGCTGTGCCGATCATTACCGCTGCGGGCCTGACCAAGACCATGGCGCCCCGCACGGATGACACCATCAAGGAGATGCCCCTGCCCCGCATCGACTGCGATATCCACGACTACTATCGCAACATCGCTAAAGTGGTCAATGGGGAAGAGAAGCCCATTGTCACGCTGGATCAGCAGCGCGAGGTTATGCGCCTGATGGAGGCTATTTTCGAGTCCGCTGAAAAGAACGAGGTTGTCGCCTTCTAAAATGGAAGAAAAAAGGCCTGCGGTGGCAGAAAGCACCGCGGGCCTTTTTGTAGAGAACGGCAGTATGGGAAAAGACCGCAGGAAAAAATCCTGCGGCCTTTTTGACAAAATAATCCCGCCCGACCGTATCGCGCAACTCAATAACCTGCTACATAAAAGCAGGTGGGTGCCCCCCCTCCTGTTTCACGCTCCCTTCCTCCAGCAGCCGGCAAAAGCCGTGCCGGGAGGTCTGCAATCCGCAGGCGGAGACAGGGCTCCCTTTCAATCGAGTGTAGGGTTATATGTGCGCAGTCCGCGAATCGGGCAGGAAATTGATTCTTCTATGCAGGGAGAGGGAAGAGCATCCCTTTCCAGCATACGCGGAAGAGGGGTGGATTATTCCTCTTCGCCGTCGAAATACGCCTCGTTAAAGCGCTCCTCAAAGATGCCGGCCAGCTTATCCAAAAGGGCGTCATCGTCCACCTCTTGCAGCTGTTCCTCGCCATCCTCTTCAATGACTTCAAAGATATAATATGTCTCCGCATCCGAAGCGATTTCATCCGGCTCCTGCTGCGTGGGGACCAGGGCCAAAAAATGGCCGTCATCGTTTTCCAGCTCGTCAATAATCTCGAACTCGTGCTCCTGGCCTTCGTCATCCAGCAGGGTGAGAAGGTCGGCTTCATACTCATGATCCATCTGCACACGCTCCTTTCTCCAGAAGTCATTGTACCGTAAAAAGGAGGTATAGTCAAGCAGAGATTTTTTACAAAGGGTCTGTTTCTTCACTTTTGGGCGGAAAACAGCCCTCCCAAGGGAGGAAGATAGGTTCAATAAAAAAATTCAAAATATTTGAAAAAATCTGTTGACAAAATGGCCGATGGGCGCTATAATATAGGCGTAGACAAGGAAAAGAGAAATCTACCAAATCTACAGCAGGCAGCTTCGCTTAGACCGGAAGTAAGTGAAGGGAATGGAACAGCTTGTTTTCCAACAAAGGAATTTCTTCTTGAAGATTCTTAGATGACATCTAAAAGAAGAGAGATGGAAAATCTGGTCAATCCTTTCAGGTTGAAAACGGTGAGGAGCATTGTGAAAAGGGATTGAGTCGTGAAATCCTAGTAAAGTAGGGAAAGCTTTCCTAATGTGAGTAGCTGCAAAGGCAGCGAAAAATGAAAAGCGGACGGCTCAAAAAGCGAAGCAGGCCAAAAATAATTTTGCAGAAAGGCGGGTGAGTCCCATGGGCCAAAACGAACCTCAGAACTTGGAGTCTGCGGACTCACATTCCGCAGACTAAATAGATTTAAAAATATAATAGAAGGAAGGTTCCTAATTCTGATCATTCCTCAGATGCTGGGAAACCAATCAGGCATGGATCTGTTTTAAGACCGTAACTTTTTTGCTTGGTAAAGCGTAGCCAACGCCATTTAGATGGCTGGTAGATAAATGAACGGTGACATTAAAACGGTACTGATATGCCGGAAAACTGGGTAAAGACCAATGTACTAATTCATTATCCTGAATGATGAATTCCTGTAAAGGAGAGAAAATAAATTTTTCCTCCCCACAGCGAACAGTATAGAGGAATCCCACTGAAAGATGGTTCTCAAAGATGGATGGCAGACCGGTTTGATCAAGCGGCTTTGTGACGAGAAAGCAAAGAAGCGAAAATCGTTTGCAGGCTTTGGAACCAGTTCAAGTTGGAATTAATACCTACGTAAAATAAAAGGGGCTTTTGGGGTGTTTCTCAAAAGCCCTTTTTGTATGCCTGTTTCTGCCTCCAAAATCCCTTCTTTTTCCTCTTGTTCTCAAAAGCTGTGCGTGCTATAATAAAGTCCGAAAATAAGTTGCGTTCTTTATCAGCAGCCCATTCAAAACAAAAAAACAAGGGGCAGGTGTCTTCATGGGGAAAAAGTCTTGGGAACGTATTTGTGAGGAAAGAGAGTTCAATGCCTTTTATCAGGCGCTGGCGCAGCAATCCGGTTTTGAACAGATTGGCCGGTTTTTGCAGCACGGGTCCACCACCCGGCTGATGCATTCTGTGGCCGTTGCTTACTACAGCTACCGGTTGGCTAAGATCACCCGCTTGTCTTTTCACTGGGAAGAAATGGTGCGGGGGGCTTTGCTTCACGATTACTTTCTTTACGACGCCCAGGACGGAGATCCCGCACACAAGTGGCATTGGACCCGTCACCCCGGGATTGCCGCAGAAAACGCGAAACGTGAAATGCCACTCACCGCGATCGAAGAGGACACAATCCGCTGCCATATGTTTCCTCTCACAGTAAAGCCCCCCAAATACAGGGAGGGCGTTGTGGTCTCTCTGGTGGATAAGGCTTGCTCGGTGTATGAATTTTTTTCCCGGCGGACGCCTTATGCCAAATTGCAGGAGGACGTTGTAGGCGCTTCCTCCGCGGCTGGACCTCAAATCATTATTTTGCTGCCGGAAATGGCGGGGAAAAGGCTGTAGTTCCCTTGCATGATGCAGAAGCTCCCGTGTGGGGGCTTTTTTCTTGCCATTTCCCAGTTTTTCTGCTATACTAAACTGTTGTGAAATCTAGGCGGGTGTCCCCGCGGCTGAGAAAGGAAAAAGCCATGGAAAAGTGGAAGGCACTGTTTTTTAAATATAAGGAATTGATTCTTTATGTTTTTTTCGGCGGTCTAACCACCCTGGTGAACTGGGGCGGCTATTGGCTGCTGGCAGATCTGTTTCATGTGCCCTATCTGTGGGCCACTGCCATTGCCCAAATCGCCTCCATCCTGTTTGCCTATGTGACAAACAGGATCTGGGTCTTTGAGAGCAAGGCCAAAGGCTGGGGGCCTGTGTTGGGAGAAATGGTGCGTTTCTTTGGCTGCCGGGCCTTTTCCTTTGTGTTAGATTTGGTGTGCATGCGGGTTGGCGTGGGAATGTTGCTCATCAATGACAAGGTGATGAAGCTTCTTTCCAACATCATCGTTATCATCGTCAACTATGTGTTCAGCAAGGTGTTTGTCTTTCGTAAATCCCAGGAAAAACAGGGACATTGACGTGGCACCCGCTTTCGGGTATAATAGTAAAAATTATGTCAAGCAGGGAGGACTTTTCCCATGGCGCGAAAAAGTCAGGAAAGCTACCAGCAGTTTGAGGACGTTTCCAGCTATTCTTCCTCCAAGGAATACAAAAAAAGGAAAAAGAACCGGCGGGGCCGCGCGGTGCTGCGGGGCATAGGCGTGTTCTTTTGCCTCTTGTTCATCCTCTTTGGCAGCGGTTTGGTCTATGTTTCCACCGGCCTGCTTTCCGATTTGACCACCACCTCCATCGCCAAGGACAACGAGACCCTGGGCATTGATCCGGAAAATATCGTTATGGATGACAGCGTCCGCAATATTGCCCTGTTCGGCGTGGATTCCCGCAACGGGGATTTTACCGGCCTTTCCGATGTGGTGATGATCCTCACGGTGGATAACAAGCATGGGAAGATCAAGATGACCTCGATCCTGCGGGACAGTGAAGTGCAGATCGAGGGCGAAAGTTACAACATGGGTTACTTGAACTATACGGATAAAATTAACGCTGCCTACCAATACGGCGGGCCGGAGCTGGCCATCCGTACCCTCAACCAGAATTTCAGCGTCGATGGCTCCAGCTTGAATATCCGGGACTACGTCACGGTGAACTTTGCCAATATGGCTGCGATTGTTGACGCCTTCGGCGGGGTAGATATCGAGCTCACCGCTGAGGAAGTGGATGCAGTCAATGACAACCTGTGGGCCCTCAGCCAAGAGGTGGAGCAGCAAAAAGAAACCGACCAGGCAAACGGTACCTACGAGGAACAGACCTACGCGGAGATCACCTCTGAGGATTATATCCCGGATATCAACGGGGAGATCAACATTGCTTATGGCGAGTATGAGGATGGTACATACCACTTAAACGGCAATCAGGCAGTGGCCTATGGGCGCATCCGCTATGTGGACAGCGACTGGGGCCGTGTGGAGCGCCAGCAGACGGTGCTGATCGCCTTGGTGAGCAAGCTGACCGAAATGGGGATTTCCGATTATACCAGCCTGATCTCTCAGCTGATGCCCTATTGCGAGACCTCTTTGGACCTTGCGGATATTGTCTCTATGACCCCGATCCTGTTTACAGGGTTTTCTATGGATCGGATCAGCGTGCCGGATCCTGATTATGAAACTGACCTGTTTAGCGATTATATCGACAATGTCTATCATATGCAGTACAGCACAGAAGGCGCGGGAGAGCGCATCAGCGCTTTCATCTATGAGGAGGATTCCCCTTATTGGGAGATTTATGGAGATACCTCGCAGGTGACCAGCAGTGAAAGCAGCGCCAGCGGCGCGAACGGAAGCAGCAGCGGCTCGGAGGAATAAGCCGGGCCAGCGCGGAGGAATGGAATGGGTTATCGAGACTATCAGAACGGCCCCCGCCACAGCGGGGAAAACCGTGGGCAAAATGGCGGACGTTCCCGGCGGGAGCCCCTGCGGGACCACTACTATTATGAAGAACCGCCCCGTGGATGGAAAGAGGGGGACGCCTTTCAGGACATTTCCAGCTATTCCTCCCCGGAAAAGCGCCGGGCCGACCAGAAGGCTATGGAGGATCAGCGCCGTTCTGCCCAGCGTGCTTCCGGCAGAAACGCGGGGAAAAGCGGCAAAAACAGCCAGGATATTTACAGCAGCAGCCGTCCCGTCCGCCGGAAAAAGGGGAGTATAGGGAAAAAGATCGTTGCGGTGCTGCTTGTTCTGGTCGTGGTTTTGGCTGGAAGCCTCGTCTATATGCTCAGCGGCCTGACGATGACCTCGATCTCAAAGGATTCCGGCTCCTTGGGCATCCAGTCCGGGGCTTTTTCGGATTCTCGAATCGTTAACATCGCCCTCTTTGGCCTGGACGCCCGGGAGGATACGGACAGCGGCCGCTCGGATGTGGTGATGGTTCTCTCTGTGGACAAGCGGCACCACACCCTGAAGCTCACCTCCATTTTGCGGGACAGCGAGGTGGCGATTGAGGGCTATGGGTATGATAAGATCACTCACGCCTATGCCTATGGCGGGCCGGAGTTGGCCATTAAAACCATCAACCAGAATTTCAATTTGGACATCAAAAATTATGTTACAGTCAATTTCCATCAAATGGCAGAGATTGTGGATGCCTTTGGGGGTGTTGACATGGATTTGACGGCCGACGAGGTCTATCAGCTCAACCAGAACCTTTGGACCCTGAGCCAAGAGTCCCCCGGAACGGTGGTATCCTCTGATTACATTCTCAATATCTATGGGGAGATGGATCTGATCAACGGCCCCTTTGAGGGCGGCACCTACCATCTGAATGGCAACCAAGCAGTGGCTTACGCCCGTATCCGCCACATCGACAGCGACGATGTGCGGGCCTCCCGGCAGCAAGAGGTGCTTCAGGCCCTGCTGCAGAGCCTGAAGAAAAAGAACATATTCCAGATCCCCGGCCTGGTCCGCAAGGTCTTTTCCGTCTGCGAGACATCCCTCAGCGTGGGGGAGATGCTCTCTCTAACGCCCATTGTCTTTGGCGGGCTTAACTTGCAGACCCTCTCCATCCCCGGAGAGGAAGAGCAGGCATACGGCGCTTACACAGATAGCGGCAGCTGGGTGTATGAATATGATTTGACGGCGGCCTCCCAGCACATCAGCCGTTTTATTTACGAAGAGGAATCCCCCTATTATACAGGGGAATGATAAGGCTAGAATACAAAAGAGAGGACGAGTTATATGAGCGATCCCGTATTGGTCATTATGGCTGCCGGAATGGGCAGCCGGTACGGCGGCTTGAAGCAGATTGATCCGGTGGGGCTGTGTGGGGAGAAGATCATCGACTTTTCCCTGTTTGACGCCCGGCGGGCTGGCTTTAAAAAGGCCGTCTTCATCATCAAAGAGGAGCTTCTTCCCGATTTCCAGGAGGCCGTGTTCCAGAAGGCCTCTCAATATATGGAGATTGACTGGGTGTTCCAAAAGCTTACGGATGTACCGGAGGGCGCCGTGGTGCCGGAAGGCCGCGTAAAGCCCTGGGGCACAGGGCACGCGGCTCTCACTGCCGCCCGGGTTTTAGGGGACGCTCCCTATGCTGTCATCAACGCCGACGATTTTTATGGCAGGGAGGCCTTTGAGAAAATTTACAAGTTTCTCAAAAATGCCCAAGATGGGGAAAAACTGGATTTCGCCATGGTGGGCTTTTACTTGAAAAACACGGTTACGGAAAACGGCTATGTATCCCGAGGCGTGTGTGAAACAGCCGGCGGGATGCTGCGGGGGATTACAGAGCGCACCCGCATTGAGAAGAAAAAAGATGGTATTGCCTATTCAGAGGATGAGGGACAAACTTGGGTCCCCCTGTCTCCGGACGCGGTAGTCTCCATGAACCTGTGGGGCTTTACCCCCGGCTTTACCTCGGCATTAGAGGAGGATTTCCGGCGCTTCTTCCAAGAAGATGTGCCAAAAAATCCGGAAAAAGCGGAGTTCTTCCTGCCCTTTGTGGTCAACGATCTGCTTGCTCAGGGAAAAGCCCAGGTGACGGTGTTGTCCTCTGCGGACAAATGGTACGGGGTCACCTATAAAGAGGATAAGGAAAAGGTGGTTGACGCGATTCGGACCATGACAGAGCAGGGACAGTATCCCTCGCCCCTGTGGCAGTAACACCCTGAAAAAAACTGGCCCTTTGGCGCCTCCCCTGCAGGAAAAGCGGCCAAAGGGCGAGCGGCCGGAGCCCTTGGGAACTGGATATTCCGCGATGCCCCCCAAAGAGCCCCGGTCCTTTTGGACGATATCCCGTTCTTCCAGGCAGCAAACGCTTTCCTGGCCGCTTGACCATAGTGTGGGCAAACTGTGCGGGTTTATGCAGCTGCGCGGAATTTTTTCCGGGACATGCTTGCAAAATCCCGTCAGATATGGTATGATAAACACCGTTATTTTGGATATGCCACTATCCCCGTGGAACGCTTTTAGGAGGAATCAGAAGAACATGAACCCTATTGAGATCATCCTGGGCATTGTGCTGTTGCTCTTTGCCATTGCCATCATCATCGTGATCCTGCTGCAGGAAGGCAGCCAGAAAAACCTGGGCGTTGTCACCGGCGGCGCAGACACCTTCCTCTCCAAGAACAAGGCCCGCTCGGTGGACGCTTTCCTGGCCCGCTGGACCAAGTTTATCGCCATCGGCTTTTTTGTCCTTGTAATTGTCACTAACATCATCCTGTATTTTGTGGTGTGACGTCAATCCTGCGCCGGTTGTTTGGTAAAGGCGCGGGCGGTGCCGCGTTTTATCCGCATCGGGCTCCCATGCGCCCCGCGATCTCGCGGGGCGTTTTTCATTGAATTGATAAGAAAGGAGGAAACACCTGCGTGATACGCCTGGTGGAAAGAGAGCAGGACCAGCGCCGCCTGCTGGCTTTGTGTGAAAAGACAGCCTTTGGCTGTAAGATCGCCTCTTGGGCTACCGCCTATGGATTTGATAAGAGCTTTGCCTGCTTTTGGCTGGATACGGAAGCGGATGTGGTGTTCTGCCTTGCGGATGGTGTGATGCTGCTTTCCGGCACCGTGCTGGATGGTTCCTCTTTGCGGGTGTTTTTCCGTGCCGTGGGGGCGAGAGAGGTTTTTTGCGCTGTGCGAAACGCAGAGGCGCTTGGCCTGCCCAAGGCCGTCTCAGGGGATGTGTTAAGGCATCCCTTGGCGCATGGAGAGGCACCGCCCATGCCGCTGTTCCCAGTGAATATCCGGGAGATTTACGCCCTGCTGGAGGAAAACAGCATGGTGGAAGAATTTGAACCCTTCTACCTGGACCTTTCCCACAAGCTCCGGCATCAGGCCGCCTTAGCTCTTTCTGTGCCAGGGCGGGATGGGCTGCGCGCCTGCGCGGTGGTGTCCTCCATCACGCAGCGGGGAGCAATCCTTTCAGCCCTGGCTGTGGAGGAGTCCTCCCGCCGCCAGGGGCTGGGATCTGCGCTGGTAAAGAAAGCGGAATCCTATTTCCCTGGAAAGACCATGTATGTCTTCCGGGAGAAGAATAAAAACAAGGAATTTTACCGGGGCCTGGGTTACACCAAGACAGATACCTGGGTTCATGCCAAGCTGTAAGGAGAGGTGCCCCTATGGAGCTTTATCCCTATTTTCACATTGCCCCCAAGTTGCTGGAGGCGGCCCAGCGGGCCGAGGAGTTGGCCCGGCCTCAGTTTCGGGAAATCGAGTCCATCCAGCGCTACAACCAGCAGAAAATGCTGGCCGCGTTCAACCGGGCCGGTGTCAGCGAGAGCCACTTTGTGGGCAGCACCGGCTATGGCTACGGCGACCGGGGCCGGGATGTGCTGGACCAGGTCTACGCCTACGCCTTTGGCGCAGAAGATGCCTTGGTGCGCCACAACTTTGTCAGCGGCACCCATACCCTCACAGTTGCCTTATTCGGTGTTTTGCGTCCGGGAGACAAGATGCTCTGCGTCACGGGCACTCCCTATGATACCATTCAGGGTGTCATTGGCATGAGCGGCCGGGAGGAGCCCGGCTGTTTAAAGGAGTTCGGCATTCAGTATGAGGAGCTGGGCCTGCGGCCCGATGGCATGCCCGATTTGGAGGCCATGGAACAGCGGATCAGCCCGGAGTACAAAATGATTTATATTCAGCGCTCTCGGGGCTACAGCCTGCGCCCTTCCCTGCGGGTGGAGGACATCGCTCCCATAGTGGAGATCGCCAAGCGCAAGGCGCCGGACGCCATTGTCATGGTGGATAACTGCTACGGCGAATTTGTGGAGCGGGAAGAGCCCCTGGCTGTGGGCGCCGACATGATTGCCGGCTCTCTCATCAAAAACCCCGGCGGCGGCATCGCCCCCACCGGCGGCTATATTGCGGGCCGCCGGGATTTGGTGGAGCTGTGCTCCTACCGGCTGACCACCCCTGGTACCGGCCGGGAGATTGGCTGCACCTTAGGCAACAACCGGGAGCTGTTCATGGGCGCCTTCCACGCGCCCCATGTGGCTGGAGAGGCGTTGAAAACCGCTGTGTTTGCCTCGGCTCTGTTCTCTCAGCTGGGCTTCGGCGTTACCCCCACGGTGGAAGAGAAGCGCGGGGACATCATCCAAGTGATGATGCTGGAAAACGCCAAAAACTTGATCGCCTTCTGCAAGGGCGTGCAGAAGGGCGCGCCGGTGGATTCCTTTGTGGTGCCCGAGCCCAGCGACATGCCCGGCTACGACAGCCAGGTGATTATGGCCGCTGGCGCTTTTACCCTGGGCTCCTCCATCGAGCTCTCCGCTGACGCCCCCCTCCGGGAGCCCTACGCCGCCTGGATGCAGGGCGGCCTCAACTACCACAGCGGCCAGCTTGGCATGCTCTTGGCAGCCCAGGAGATGCTGGACGAGGGCCTGTTGAACCTCCAGTAAAAACACGCAGCAAAAAGCCGCCGGGCCATGCCTGGCGGCTTTTCTTGTGGGAAAAATCAGTGTAGATGCTTTCCGTCTATCCACAGTAGGGAGGGGTCGATGTGCCGGACGTCCCGGGAGCCCGTGCGGGCCATGGCCGCCGCCAGCTCCCCGGTGATGTCCTCCAAGGCGTGTTGGCAGCCCTCCGCGCCCTGCTGCTGGATGGGCGGCATCAGCGCCCGGCCCACGCACACGGCGTCGGCGCCCAGGGCCAAAGCCTTAAAAACGTCCATGCCGTTTTCAAAAGATCCGTCTACAAAAACAGGGATCTTTCCCTTCACGGTCTCTACAATTTCCGGCAAAACCATCAATGCCGGCACCGCGGAGGCCATAATCCCGTGGTGGTGAGAGACCAGGACCCCGCCCACCCCGGCGTCTAAACACTTCTGGGCGTCCTGGGCGCTGAGCACCCCCTTGATGAGGAAGGGCAGCTTGGTGCGCTTGCAGTAGGAGGCAATCTCTGCCAGCGTCTTGGGGCGCATGGGCATGCCCAGCACGTTGTCCGGCTGGCCCTGGCCGTTAAAGCTGTGGTCAATGTCCATGCCAATGGCCACAGCGCCAAGTTCTTCCGCCTGCTCCATGCGGGAGAAAATCTCTTTTTCATCCGCGTAGGGCTTGATAATCCGCACCAAAGGCGCGCCGGTTTTGGCGATTTCCCCGTACTGCTCCAGGCTGGTCATGCCCACCCAGGTGAGGGCCCCGGCTTTGGCAGCGCCCTGGGCCATCTGCACCATGCCGTCGCCGTCCTTCCCCGGGATATGGGAGAGGGCGGCCGTCATCACCGGTGTGGAAAATTTCCTGCCGAACAGCTCCACAGAGGTGTCCGGTACCACCGCGTCCATGTACCGTGTCTCCACCAAAATCTGCTCAAAATACCGCTCCGTAATGGCGTTGGAATCCTCTGGCTTCCGCCGCGTTTCCATACAAACAACTCCTTCCCACCGTGCCCGCAGGCACGCTTTCAGCGCTTCTTACATGGGGAAAGCCGGTTGGAGCACCCGCTGCACCCAGCGCAGTGGCCGCCGCAGCCTTTGCGCCTGCGGATGGATCTTCCCGCGAAATACACAGCCACCGCCAGTAATGCCAGCAGCAGCGCAGTAAAAAATGTCCCCATGGCGCCGCCTCACACAAACAACAGGCCAATATGGTACACCGCGAAGGTGACCACCCACGCCACCGCGATCTGGAAAACCGCTGTCAGGCCCACCCATTTCCAGCTGCCAGTTTCCTTTTTGATGGTGGCCAGCGTGGCCGCGCAGGGAACATACAGCAGGGAGAAGGTCATCAGGCAGTTGGCGTTCAGCGGGCCAAAACCAATGGCAGAAAGGGCGCTCATCAAAGAGGCCATGCCCTCGGTGGAGGTGATGCTGGTCACCCCGAAGAGCACCGCTGTGGAAGACACCACCACTTCTTTGGCAGAGATGCCTGCAATCAGTGCCACCACAATCTGCCAGAACCCCAAACCGATGGGGGAGAAAAAGGGTACGATAAACCGGCCGATCATGGAGCCAAAGGTGTTGCCCATGTCCTGTGAGTACCCAGAGGGGCCGAAGTTCAGCAGCACCCACATGATGATGGAGGCTACAAAGATAGTGGTACCCGCTTTGGTGAGATAGTCCTTCACCTTTTCCCACACGTAGATGGCAATGGTCCGCGCGCTGGGCGCCTTGTACTCCGGCAGCTCGATGAGCAGGGAATTTTCCCGCTGCTTTTTCCGGTCCATCAAGTGGAGGACAAAGGCACTGGCAATGGCAACCAAAATCCCCAGCAGATACATGGAATAGGCCACCAGCAGCGCGTTCTCCGGGAAAAACAGCTCGGAAAAAAGCACATAGATGGGCAGCCGGGCGCTGCAGGACATAAAGGGAGTGATCAGCATGGTCTTGTACCGGTCACGCTTGTTCTCCAGGGCACGGGAAGCCATAATGGCGGGTACCGTGCAGCCAAAGCCCAGGATCATGGGGATAAAGGACCGGCCGGAAAGCCCCAGCCTGCCCATGATGCTGTCCATCACATAGGCCACCCGGGACATGTATCCGCTGTCCTCCAAAAAGGCCAAAGCCAGAAACAGGATGAAGATGTTGGGCAAAAACAGCAAAATGCCACCCACGCCGGCGATAATGCCGTCCACAATCAGGGAGTTGAGCAGGGGCGCCACATGGAGGGCCTCCAGCCCAGCGGCCACCCCGCCGGAGATGGCGTCCAGCCCCAGCTGGAAGTAGCCCTTCAGCCAGTCGCCCACCGTAAAGGTGAGAAAGAACACCAGCGCCATAATGCACAGGAAGATGGGCAGGCCCCAAATCCGGTGGGTCAACAGCTGGTCGGCCTTGTCAGTCAGCGCTTCCTTGGCGGATTTGTTTACCAGCACCTCTTGGATGACCTCGTCGATGAAGTCATACTTCTGGTTGATGATGTCCTTCTCATAACTGCGGTCCAGCACGTCTGGAAGGTCCACTGGATAGTCCCGGGTGATCTCCGTGTCGTTCTCCAGCAGCTTGATGGCGTGCCAGCGCAAGTTATCCAAATCAGGATATTTCCGTTTCAGCGCCTCTATCAGCAGGTCGATTTTATCCTCAAGCGCATCGCTGTACACCATCACATATTCTTCGTGGTGGTCGTGGCGGTGGCGGGTCTGCTCGGTGTGGTGGTGGCTGGTGGCCTCTGTGGCCTTTTGGTCTTTGTGGTGGGCTGCTGCGTGCATCAAAATATCCAAGCCGGTCTTTCGCCGGGCGGATACCGGGATTACCGGAATTCCCAGCATTTCCGGCAGGCGGTGCAGGTCAATTTCCATGCCCCGCTTCTGCACAATGTCCATCATGTTCAGCGCCAGAATAACCGGCTTTCCCAGCTCGATCAGCTGTAAGGTCAGGTACAGGTTACGCTCCAAAGAAGAGGCGTCCGCAACATCAATGATGACATCTACGTCATCGCTCAAAATATACTGCCGGGTCACCTGTTCCTCCATGGTGTAGGAGGTCAGACTGTAGGTGCCCGGCAGGTCCACCAGCTTGTACTCGTGATCGTGGAACTGAAAGAGTCCCTCTTTTTTCTCCACCGTGACGCCGGGCCAGTTGGCCACCTTCAGGTTGGCCCCGGTATAGGCGTTGAACAACGTGGTCTTGCCGCAGTTTGGGTTCCCCACAAACCCAATAGATAGCTCGTGTGCCATAGATTCCCATTCCCCCTTGTTTTACAGCGCTGCTACGCCAATGTGGGAGGAGATCCCCCAGCCCACAGCAAAACGCGTGCCCCGTACTTTGATAATCATGGCGCCCCTGCGTTTTTTCCGCAGTATAGAGATGGTGCTTCCCTCGATCAGCCCAAGGGCCTCTAAGCGCCGTTCCAGCTCCACAGGCAAATCCAGCCCTTTTACAATATATTGCGCGCCTGCGTTTCCCTCCTGCAAGGTCATTTGGAAAATCCCTCTTTTCTCAAAAAATCGCCGCTCAGGGCGGCGGAAGAGGAAGGACAAGGGCCTGCTGAACCCTTAAGCCCTCTCAAGTTAGTTTATTATAAACAAACTAGCACATCCCTCCCCAATTGTCAACTTGTTAGTTTTGACTACTTCTTCAAAAAGTTCGCCGCTTTCCCATTGCGCAGGGGGTTAACGCAAATTTTTCTGGGATTTCTTCCGCTTGTGCGGAAACTGTGGTATACTGAAAATCCAAAGCTGTGCGGCGGGCTTGCCCGTTTGTGTAAACCATGGGAAAGAGAGGCGCTTTGTATGCTGTTAGCATTGGACGTTGGAAACACCAATATTACATTAGGGGTATTTGACGGGGAGCGGTTGCTGTTTGTTTCCCGCATGGCCACAGATGCCTCCCGCATGGAGGATCAATATGCCATAGAGCTTCGCGACATCCTCCATCTCTATGGGGTGCGCCGGGCCAACATCACCGGAGCGGTGCTCAGCTCTGTGGTGCCGAAGCTGACAGGCTATCTTTCCCACGGGGTGGAAAAGCTCTTTTCTGTCAAGCCCCTTATCGTCAGCTATGAGACCGTAAAGGAATTTCTGCCCATTGCCATTGACCAGCCAGAAACCACGGGTCCCGATCTGATTGCCGGGTGTGCGGGAGCGAAGGCCCTGTATTCCTGCCCCTGCATTGTCATCGACCTGGGCACGGCCACCACCCTGGTGGCTCTGGACCGGGAGGGGGTAATGGTGGGGGGCGCCATTGTGCCCGGCGTGGGGATCTCCCTGGATGCCCTCACCAGCCGCGCTGCGCTGCTGTCCTCGGTCAGCCTAGAGGCCCCCGCCCATGTGGTGGGGCGCGATACGGCGGAGTGCCTGCGTTCCGGTGTGCTCTACGGCGCTGCGGCTATGCTGGATGGGTTGTGCGACCGAATGGAACAGGAGCTGGGCTACCCCTGCCGGGTCATCGCAACGGGAGGCTTGGCCGGCCTGGTGGTTCAGCACTGCAGGCGGCAGGTGGAGTGCAGCGATACCCTTCTTCTGGAAGGGCTGAAAGAAATTTATCTCCGGGCGGGCGCAGAGCGCTGAGATCGTAAGGAAACCGTAAGAGTGCCGTATTTGCATTGAGGGGGCAGTCGTGGTACAATAGGTACCGTGTTTGCGGAAGACGCGCTTGGCTTTGATTCTTTTTTGATTTCTTTTCGGTATTCTGTACTGTGGGGGAGAAGCCAGGCTGTCTCCCGCCCTATTTTATGCATTGGATCGGTGGACTTATGGAAAAGATGGAACAGAAAAAGCTAGAGTGCGCGAAGGCGGAGAACGTGGCTCCGGCAGGGGAAGAGAAAGGGAAAAGGCGGAAAATCCCCTGGAGCATGCTTTACATTGTGGCTACCATTGTGGCAGTGCTGTTGTTTGGCTTATTCAACCGGGAGTTTGGCAATGTGTTCCGCACCATCGCCAACCTGACTCCCGGCTTTTTGACCCTGGGTGTGGTGGTCAGCTTGGTGTATTTCCTTTTCGAGGGGGAGATTTTCCGGCTGCTGCTCCATAGCCAGGGATACCACATCAGCGTGCTGGAGGGCTTGAAAAACGCCCTTTTGGGCCTGTACTATTCCTACATCACCCCCAGCTCCACTGGCGGCCAGCCGATGCAGTCGGCTTATCTGTTGCGGGATAAAAAGATCCCTGTGGGCATTTCCACGGCCGCGCTGATTATTAAGTTCATGTGCTTTCAGTGCGCCTTTGTTTTGGTATCGGTGGTGTCCTTTGCTGGAATGTACGCCAAGCTGGCCGTGGAGAACCCAGGTATCATTCCGTTTATAATTTTAGGGCTTGGAATCAATGGCTGTTCCATTGTGTTTTTTGCCTCCTTGTTCCACAAGCCCATCCTGCATCAGATTTGCCGGTTTGCAAAATGGCTGATGGGACGGTTTGGATTCCTGCGCAGGCGCACCGGCCTTTTGAACTCCATCGACCGGTTTGAAGCGGACTTCAGCAGCTATACGGATGACTTTAAAGGAAAGCAGAAAAGCCTGATCGCCGCGATGCTGCTGTCCATTCCGCAGTTCATCTTGCAGATGAGCGTCATCTATTTTATTTTCCGGGCCTTTGGCTATCACGATGTAAGCTACCTTGAGGTGCTGGCGGTGCAGAGCATGCTGCAGGTATCGGTTTCCTTCATGCCCATGCCCGGGGCCTCCGGCGCGCAAGAGATCGGTTTTTCTTCCTTCTTCCGCAACTATTTTGTCAACGATGACCTCTATGCCGCTGTGATGGTCTGGCGCTTTTTTACCTATTATCTCGTGGTCATCGCCGGAGCCATCCTGGTGGTGGCAGACCAGTTTGTGTACCGCCGGAAGAAGCTGCGGGAGGCGCTGGCTTCTCCAGTGGCAGAGAACGTGGAGGAATATAAAGAGGAGGGAACTCAAGATGAATCGTGAGGCCGGGATAGAAGAGACCCTCTACCGCTTGGCGGTGGAGCTCATACAGAAAAGATACCCCAAGGGCTGGGGCGGCGCGGCAGTGCTGCGCACAGAGCAAGACCACTACCTGACCAGCGTGGCCCTGGAGACTGCCAACGCCAGCGCAGAGCTGTGCATCGAAGTGGGCGCTATGTGCGAAGCCCACAAGCTGCAAGAGCGGGTCACCCACGGCCTGTGCCTGGTGCGGGAGGATGAGCAGAGCCCCTTCACGGTGCTCACGCCCTGTGGCATCTGCCAGGAGCGCTACCGCTTCTGGGGTGAGCAGGTGAAAGTGGCGGTCACCACGCCGGACAACTCTCTGCGGTTCGTTTCCTTGGGAGAGCTCCAGCCCTACCACTGGAGCGCCGCTTACCCGCCGGAGGAGCTGGAACACTATCAGCCTAGGGAGGAACTTCTATGAAGGCCCTTGAAACAGAGCGCCTGATCCTTCGCCCCTGGCGGCTGGAGGACGCGGCGGACATGTATGCCTACGCCAAGAATCCCAACGTGGGCCCCAATGCCGGCTGGAAGCCCCACGAGAGCGTGGAGGAATCCCGGGCCATTTTGGAGAGCTGGATTCACAGCGACGAGGAGGACATCTGGGCCATCGTCCCCAAGGAGACGGGACGGGCCTGTGGCTCTATCGGCCTCCACCAGGACGGCCGCCGCCCAGGTGTGCCCAACTGCCGGGAGCTGGGGTACGTCCTGGGCCAGGAGCAGTGGGGCAAGGGCTACATGACCGAGGCCGCCAAAGCCGTCCTCCGTTACGGTTTTGCGGAGCTGGGCTTGGAGCTCATCGCCGTGCGCCACCATCTCCACAACCAGCGCTCCCGCCGGGTGATTGAAAAGTGCGGCTTCCACTATGAGGGCACTATGCGCCAATACAGCCGCCTGTACGATGGCACCATCTTGGACGGCTGTTTCTACTCCCTTACCGCCCAGGAGTTCGCCGCGGGGAAGCCCGTGCCCCGGGACAACAGTGCCTTGGCCCGGGCCATGTGCCGCTACGAGGGGGACTGCGTCCAACGGGTCAACCATTTTCTCAAGGTCCACGGCTTCGCCAAGATTATTGGGGAGGGGGAGGGCTACCCGACGGAGACACGCCAGCTGCTGGAAGCGGCGGCCCTGGTCCACGATATCGGAATCCGTCCCAGCCTGGAAAAGTATGGCAGCTCCGCGGGCCCTTACCAGGAAAAGGAGGGCCCCGCCGCCGCGAAGGCCATGCTGGAGGAACTGGGGTATCCGCCCGCCTTTGTGGAGCGGGTGTGCTTTCTGGTGGGCCACCACCACACCTACACCGCCATAGACGGAGTGGACTATCAGGCTTTGGTGGAGGCGGATTTCCTGGTCAACATTTCCGAAGACGGTATGGAGCGCCCTGCCATTGAAGCGGTCAAGAAGCAGATTTTCCGCACGGCAGTGGGCAAAGAGCTTTTGCGGACCCTGTACCTCGCATAAGGTTGTAAATGGAAGAAGCGCCGGAGAGATCTCTCCGGCGCTTCTTGTGGGTTCTATCCTTTTTTTGCGATGTCACACCCCAGTTCGTCGATCTTTTCCCGCAGCTTCAAATAATCCTCGAACGCGGCGGGCTTTTGAGC
>OLRD01000876.1_pt1 | contig 21027 bp, 20 predicted proteins | sample 1672051 | NCBI WGS metagenome assembly OLRD01 (sample SAMEA3136640, study PRJEB25190) | human gut metagenome | biome: human gut; feature: human-associated habitat; material: faeces | place: Austria | collected 2013 | reverse complement strand
GCCGGGGATGTGATCGGCATCCTGGGCCACAACGGAGCGGGCAAGACCCCCCTCTTGTCCATCCTGACCGGCCTCTTGAAGCAGCGGAACGGCGAGATCACCTTTGACGGCAGAAAGCTCACCCCACGCCAGCGCCGGGCGCTGTCCTATTTGGTCATGCAGGACACGGATTACCAGCTCTTTGCCAGCAGTGTGGAGGAAGAACTATCCCTTGGTATGAAGGATGATTGCAAAGAAAAAGTGGATGAAACGCTGAAAGCACTGGAACTATCAGATTACCGTGAACGGCATCCGGCATCCCTTTCAGGTGGTCAAAAGCAGAGGGTTACTATCGGTGCAGCAATCGTAAAGGGCAGCCCAGTGATCTACTTTGACGAGCCTACCAGTGGTTTGGACTACGATTCTATGGTGCGTGTCAGCAAACTGATCGAACAACTTTCAAGCTCTGGTGTGATCGTGTTTGTGGTGTCACACGATTTTGAATTTATTGTTCGTACCTGTACGGAGGTGGTTCAGTTGGATGATGACGGGGCTATTCAAAATCAAAGGCTTTCGCCAGAAATTTTGAAAACGCTGTCCGAAAAATATTTTACCTGATAGGAGGTTGGAATTATGTTTCAAAAAGTATTTGAGTATGCAGGGCCTCATAAGAAGGGGCTTTATGCAGCAACGGCCATCGTGCTGGTCAGCGTCCTGATGGGTGTCCTGCCCTTTGTGTTGGCTTATCAGGTGATAGCGCCGCTGGTCATGGGTGAATCTATTGAAGCATCCTTTATCATTTTGCGCGTGGTTCTTGTCTTGGTGTGTCTGGTGTTGCAAGCCCTTTTCTATGGCTGGGGGCTGAATCTTTCTCACAAAGCCGCTTACGACACGCTGCTCCGTCTGCGGACGGCACTTCAAAAACGGTTTGAAAAGCTGCCCCTTGGTGTCATTCAGGATAAAGGCACCGGCACAGTCAAAAAGCTGTTCGTGGATGATGTAGACAGTCTGGAAGTTTTGCTGGCTCACTCCATGCCGGAGGGAATTGCAAACCTGATGATCCCTATTGCGGTTTATGTGGCAATGTTCTTTGTGGATTGGAAACTGGCGCTTCTGTCGCTGGCATCCATTCCGATCAGTCTGATTGCCATGATGACGATGTATTCCGTTGGCATGAAGAAAATGGGGCCTTACTACATGGCCGGACAAAAGATGAACAATACCATTATTGAGTACATTAACGGTATGGAAGTTGTCAAGGTATTCAATAAGGACGCAGATTCCTATGAGCGGTTCCGCAAAGATGTATCAGATTATCGGGACTATACTCTGGCGTGGTACAAGGCGGCGTGGCCGTGGATGGCAATTTACAGCAGTCTGCTTCCATGCACCATTATTCTGACTTTACCTGTTGGCGCATGGTTCGTTCTCTCTGGCTGGTCTACTTTGCCTAATTTGATCTTGGTACTGTGTCTTTCTTTAAGTATTGGTATGCCACTGCTGAAATCTCTCGGTTTCCTGCCTACCATGCCCCAGCTCAACTATAAAATTTCTGCATTGGAGCAGGTGTTGGATGCGCCAGAGCTCCAGCAGACAGAAGATGCGTTCCACGGGAAAGATGACACCATTACTTATGACCATGTTTCTTTCGCTTATCAGACCACACAGCCCGGCCCGGATGGAAAGCCTGTTGTAATTGAGGATGAAGTTCTCCATGACATTTCCTTTACGGCAAAAGCTGGACAGAAAACAGCCCTTGTTGGTGAATCTGGCTCCGGCAAGAGTACATTAGCGAAACTGCTGATTCACTATTATGACCCACAGAAAGGCAGTATTTCCATCGGTGGGCAGAAATTATGCGATATGAGCCTTGAAGCACTCAACAGCCGTATTTCCTATGTGGCGCAGGATCAATACCTGTTCAACACCTCTCTGCTTGAAAACATTCGGCTTGGTCGGCTGAACGCAACGGATGAAGAAGTGGTGGAGGCCGCAAAGAAAGCTCAGTGTATGGAGTTCCTTGAGAAACTTCCGCAGGGTATTCATTCAATGGCTGGTGATGCAGGAAAAATGCTCTCCGGCGGTCAGCACCAGCGTATTTCTCTGGCAAGGGCAATCTTAAAAGATGCTCCAATTGTGGTGCTTGACGAGGCAACTGCCTATGCCGATCCCGAAAATGAGGAAAAGATGGAAGCTGCCATTGCAGAGCTTGTAAAAGGTAAGACCCTTGTGGTTATCGCGCACAAATTACCAGCCATTATGAACGCAGATCAGATTTGTGTTATGGATCACGGAAAGCTGGTTGCAACGGGCAAACATCAGGAGCTGATCCAGTCCTGCCCAGAATATCAAAAGTTGTGGAAAGCGGCACAGGACAGCGCCGAGTGGAAAGTACATACTGCAAAGGAGGGGAAATAAATGTTTGCTTTGTTTTCAAGAATATTGAAACTTTCCGACCATTATAAGAGCCGTATTCAGGGCGCATTTGTTTGTGCGTTTCTGGAATCCATTCTGTCCAAAATGCCGATTTTTCTGGCCTTTGTGGTTTTGAGTGGATTTGCAAATAAGACGATTACCGGGCAGACTTGTCTTTATGTGGGACTTGGCCTTGCCGCTATTGTGCTGGTTCAGATGCTCGTCCACTATCTTAGTGACAGCCTGCAAAGTGCAGCGGGATATTTGATGTTCGCTGACAAGCGTATCGAATTGGGCGGCCATCTGCGGAAACTTCCGATGGGATATTTCACTTCCGGCAATATTGGCAAGATCAGTTCTGTCCTCAGTACCGACATGGTGTTCATTGAAGAAGTCGCTATGAGTACGCTGGGAAACATGATGAGCTATCTGCTGTCCTCGCTGGTTTTGCTGGCGTTCATGTTTTATCTGAATTGGCAGATTGGCTTGATTGCTGCGATAGTTACTATTTTGGCATGGCTGGTATCTAAGGGAATGAACAAAGTTTCCCTACGAGAAGCAGCAGGCCGTCAGGAGCAGAGTGAACGGCTGACCGATGCGGTGCTGTCTTTTGTGGAGGGCATTGGTGTTATTAAGAGCTATAACCTGCTTGGAGAAAAATCCGAAGAACTGTCCGGCAATTTCAAACGTTCCAGAAATACATCGCTTGATTTTGAACGGAAAATGACCCCGTGGACAATGGGGCTGAATATCCTTTACGGTATTGGTATTGCGGCAATTTTCGGCCTGTCTATTGTGTTGGAACAGAGCGGTGCGCTTTCTTTGGCTTATGTGTTGGGTGTTCTGCTATTTGTATTTGATCTTTTTGGCCCGTTGAAGGCTCTCTATGGAGAAGCATCCAGACTAACCGTTATGAACGCTGCCCTTGATCGTATTGAAGCGGTATTGGATGAACCGGAACTTTCCGACAACGGCAAGCAGCATATTCCGGCTCAGGCACAGCCGGGACAGCCGGAAGTCCTGTTCAACGATGTTACATTTGCTTATCAGGATAAAGAGGTTTTGCACCATATCAGTTTTGCCATGAAGAAAAATTCTATGACAGCGCTGGTTGGGCCATCCGGTAGTGGTAAGTCCACCATTGCAAACTTACTGGCGCGGCTTTGGGATGTAAAATCCGGCAATGTGACGATAAGGGGTGTGGATATTCGCAATGTACCTCTGTCGGAATTGATGAATCAGATCAGCATGGTATTCCAGCGCGTGTATCTGTTTCAGGACACCATTTACAACAATATCATCATGGGAAAGCCAGATGCCACGGAAGAAGAAATCTATGAGGCTGCCAGAAAAGCCCGCTGCTATGATTTCATTATGGCTCTGCCTGATGGGTTCCAGACAGTGGTTGGCGAAGGCGGTGCGACACTCTCTGGTGGCGAAAAGCAGCGTATTTCGATTGCCCGCTGTATCCTGAAAGACGCGCCTATCGTTATTTTGGACGAAGCTACCGCGAGTGTGGATACGGACAATGAAAGCTATATTCAGGAGGCTATTTCCGAATTGGTGAAGGGAAAGACCCTGCTTGTAATTGCTCACCGCCTAAATACCATCCAGAACGCCGATCAGATTTTAGTTATAGACAACGGCCAGATTGCACAGCAAGGAACCCATGAGGAACTTTTGAAACAGCCTGGTATCTATCAGGATTTTGTCAATATCCGAAAGAGTGCGGCTGGCTGGAGTCTTGCTTAATGACGAAAGGAGCTGCCTATGAAACTTCATACTGCCGGAGAGGATTATTTGGAGGCCGTGCTTATACTCCAAAAGAAGCTCGGTATGGTGCGCTCTGTGGATGTTGCCCGGTACATGGAAGTTTCAAAACCCAGCGTATGTTACGCAGTAGGAACTTTACGAGAGGGTGGCTTTTTGACAACAGACGAAAACCATTATATACACCTGACCGACCTTGGCTGGGATGTGGCTGAAAAAATTTACGAACGCCATTGTTTTTTTACTCATCAACTTATATCCGTTGGAGTTAATCCACAAATTGCAGAAGTTGATGCTTGTCGCATGGAACATGCAGTCAGTGATGAAAGTTTTCAAAAACTGAAAGAGCATGCGATGAGAGAGATTGCTTCACAAAAAATTGACAATACATTTGATGATTTTCCTGTGAAGAAGTAGAAAATGTTGCTTTGCTAAAATAGATTAAATATGAAAGACACAAAATACAAGATATTAGCATATTTTGACAATCAATCATATCGAAAACTATTCAATGAGATAAACTCAGATTATGCAGAAAATCTACAAATTTTACTGCATAATTTGAGTTTATTTTCTTATGATGTGCTTATAATAGGAGTGATCCTTTATAAAGAGAACATAAGTAATATTATATCTGCTATTAGAAAAATAACGCAGATACCAATTATTATTTTGACGGATGCTTCCTCTTTATTGTGTATGTCATGGAAAAAAGAATTAATATACGCTGGTGCAGATTGTGTAATGGATATAAATAGCACTATAGAAGAAGTAGATCTGCAGATTTTTTCATTGGCACGACGAAATAATAAACAAAAAATAACTCAAAAGCAATCCGAAACGATGATTGATAAGGGAAAACTTGTAATGGATCATAAGAAACATAAAGTATTTTGGAATAATGTAGCGTTACATTTAACACGACAAGAATATAATTTTTTATACTTATTAGCGGTGACACCGATGAGAGTATACACATTTGAACAGATTTACCAGCTCGTATGGAAAGATTATTCTGTTGGTGATATTAAAAATATCATCTGGTGTCTGGTAAAGCGATTGAGAAAAAAGTTGAATGTCGTTGAAGACGGTGCCGGGAATTGCATTGTCAGTGTCAGGGATATAGGTTACAAATTTGAATTGAATAATGAAAACGAACAGCAGTAAGGCGAATAATCCGTAAAAAGATTGTTCGTCTTATTTTATTTGTGCTGGAAAGAAGGTGATAAAAATTGACCGTCAATTGACAGGTTTCTGACCGTTAACTGACAGGTGCATCCGATACACTGTGCCTTTGTAAAGATATGATTACAAAGGAGATCCGTGTTTGCAGGGAAACAGCAGAGATGCCGGACATTCCTGTGGACAGGAAGAACGAGCCAGATCACCGCCACACTCCGATTTGATTTCACAAAAATTCAGATCGGAGGAAAAGATAAGTGGCTTATAACAAAGCAAAAGAAGAATATAGATGGAATCAGTGGAAAGCAGAGGAAGAACAGATCCTGCGTGAACAGGGCGTGGAAGAAGAGACGATCCAGAAGCTCAGGGAGTATGACTGGGAGGATTTCAAGGCAGAGCGGAGATTCCGGGAACACCAGACCTCGCTTCTGGACTGCATGGAACTGCTCCTGGAAGAAAAAGAAACGAAAGAATCCCAGCCGGAGAGCGTGGAAGCTCTGCTGGATACCGTGGAGAACGAAGAACTGCTTCAGATCCTGTTATCAACTGATAAGAAAACTCTTCAGATGATTGTCCTGAAGATGATGGGATATGCACCAAAAGAGATCAGTCATCACATGGAACTGCCGGAGCAGACGGTTTATACAAGACTGCGGAGATTAAGGGAAAAGATCAAAAAGTCCATGAAATTTGAATAAAACAAAAGGTTCTCATCGGCTGACTATTAGAACGAACAGACAGGAGGATTGATACGATGGATGAGAAAGAAGTGTCCGAAATGCAGGAAGAAATGATGACGGTACTGGTAGTTGAGCCGATGAAAGCACCTTATGTCAAAAGCATCCCGAATGAGCTGGAGAATCTGCAGCAGGCAGTAGGCGGTGACATTGAAATGACCTATCCGTTTGAAGATGAAGTTGGAATCCTTTTAAACGGTAATGGAAAATTTGAGGGATTGCCACTGAATCGGGCGTTATATGATGACCACGGACAGATTTATGATGCCATAGCCGGAACTTTCCTTGTGGTAGGGCTGACAGAAGATGATTTTACTTCGCTGACACCGGAGCAGATTGAAAAGTTTAAAGAAAAATATCAGTCACCGGAAATTTTTAATCTGTTTAACGGAGAACTCCATGTGATGAAGATGCCGCCGCAGGAACAAAAAGAACAGAAGAAAAGCCAGAAGAACGATGCACAGCAGAAGCATCCGGCAAAGAAGAAAAAAAGATCCGGGGATGCAAGATAAAAAAATTTTTCTGTAGGATGAATAAAAATATACACTGCCATCGGCTAGTAAGCAGAGGGACATCCCTCGGCTGTTCTTTGGCAAGTGAATATCGGCACTACAGGTACGTTCCCAACCGTAGAAGCGTGACAGCATGAGCGCCATGATTAAGTATAGGGTAAAGATTCTTAGACTTGGAGCGAGGAAGCATAGCTGTGAATAAGGCGGTGGCAGCCTTTCGCCAGGATCACGGACGGGGGATAATGATACACGTTACCAGCCAAAGAGCGGAAGATGGACTCCGGGTTGTAATCAGAAAGACCCTCAGGACATCTGTGAGAGGCGGCAGGCCAGCCGCCCGCCTGTAGTGTCCCCTTTCCCAGAAGAAAAGCAGGGATGGTTCCGGGGGTGCGAGGTTAAATGCGGAACAACAAGATAAAATAACAGAAATCAATGAAGAAGTGTGTCGTTGATATCAGATACCATGCGGCTGTGGGAAACTACAGCCGCATTCCTGTGGTATTAACGTCACATCAAGGGGAGAGAAAAGATGCAAGAAACAAAAAGAAGTGGAATGAGCAAGGATCAATTCTGGAATCTGATTGAAAAGGCAAAGGAAGTCTGTGGTACTGATCTGGATGCTTCAGCAGTATGGATTAAACAGCAGCTTTTCTATATGACACCGGAAGATGTCCTGCAATTCCACAATCTTGTTTACAGTTACCGGGATGCGGCTTATAAGTACGGCTTATGGACAGCGGCAGGTATTATGATGGAAGCAGGGTGCAGTGATGACAGTTTTTCCGATTTTCGGATGTGGCTGATCGCCCAGGGAAAAGAAGTTTATCTGAATGCCTTAAAAGATCCGGATTCCCTTTCCGGCGTGACTCCGTATGGGTACTGTAGTTTTGAAGCGTTGGGATACATCTCATCGCAGGTCTACAGTGCCATGAAAGGGAAAAATATCTATCAGGACAGTACGGCAAGAATGCAGATGGAATGTTATGAGCAGGTGATCCGGGATATTGTGTACCATCCCATGATCGAGTATCCGCTGGAATTACCGGAAGCAATGGTGGTATATCCGAAACTCTGTGAATGCCATTTGTCCGAGCAGGTAAGGAAAGCTCCTCAGAAAGTAAGGACATGGAATGTTTCCCGGACGGATATCCGAAGGATGATGGCAAGAGGGAATGCTGCCATAAAGAAAATGCAGGAACAGGGACAGAATACACCGGAAGCGACCAGACTCGTCCGTAAGGGTACGGTAAGATAAGCTTTCTGGCAAGGAGAAGTAATGTGTTATAAAAATGAATATCAGAAAAGGGCACATGGCGAAGTGGAACAGATCTTTCGGGAGCTTCTACCGGAAGCCGGGCTTCACGTAAGAGAAGAACAGATCCGTCTCTGCCATGAAATGCTGGATGCCCTTATGAAAAATGAGATCACGCTCTGTGATGCAGGAGTGGGCATTGGAAAAACCTATGCCTATCTGACTGCCTGCATCCTGATGCGGAAATATAGTGTACTGCATTCCGGTTATTCGGGATGTGACAGGCGGCCTGTGGTGGTATCCACTTCCAGCATTGCCCTACAGAAAGCTATCATAGAGGAATATGTTCCTTTTTTATCGGATGTACTGTTAAAAGCAGATCTGCTTCAGGGAGAATTAAAGGCAGTTGTCCGCAAGGGAAAGGAACATTTTGTGTGCGATTACAGGCTGGCCCAAAGACTGGAGGCAGTCCGGGATAAGAATAAAAATCAGGCACAGATGGAGGCATTGAAGTCCCTCCGGCATAACTTTGATTTAGATTCCGTACATAACCTGAGCGGTTTTGACCGCAGGCTGGTGTGCGTACCGAAATTCTGCCCCAGGGAGTGTCCGGGGAAAGCAGGATGCCGTTATCAGAAATATTTGGATGTTTCCAAAAAAGAGGAAGTTTTTATACAGATATGCAATCACAATTATCTTCTGGCAGACGCCATGCACCGGATGAATGAATACCGGCCTCTGCTGGCAGATTACAGAGCATTGGTAGTAGATGAAGCACATAAGCTCCCAGAAGCTGCCAGCCAGATGGATGGGAGAAGTATTGGAAGAGAGGATGTGCAGGAAATCTCGTATTTCTTAAACAGGGAGCATAAAAGTTCGGAAGGTAAGAGACTACAGGATTGGTTTAATACACTTTCAATGGAAATCCGTAAGGATCAGGCCGGGATGGGAGATGACATAGCTGGAAAAGAAAATTTCTATTTTCCGGCAAAGTGCCGATCTTCTCTGGAGCAGGTAAGGGGGAATCTCAGTCTTATGCTTAAAAGACTTGCTGGAAATGTCCCTTACTGGATCTTCCGGCGGCTGGAAGAGATGGAAGAGCTGTTCGGCTGGTTTCTGAAGAAGGATACCAGATACGTTTTATTTCTTCAGCCAGACGGCAGGGGAGATCCTGTGTTTATGGCTGTTAGCAGAGAGATTCCAAGGTTTCTCCATGATTCCTTATGGGACAGGGGATTTCCCTCGATTCTCACCAGTGGAACATTAAAAGCCGGAAATGGGTTTGTAAGGACCAGACAGATGACCGGGCTGGAAAAGAAAAGCAGAGTCCGGGAGTGTGTAGCAGAATCCCCATTTTGTTACAGAGAGAACTGTCTGCTCTATATTCCTGAGAATTTAAAAGCGACGCTCAAGGGAAGCCGGGAAGAGGTCGAGCAACTTGCAGGCCAGATCCGTGATCTGGTGTGTTCTACTTTTGGGCATACACTGGTACTGTTTACATCTTATACCCTGATGGGAAATGTGCAGCAGCTCCTGCGGGATCAGATCCCGTTCCCGATGGTGCAGGTATGGAGAAACTCACAGGAAGAAATCGCACGGTTTAAGAAGATGGAAAATGCCGTTCTGTTTGCAGCCGGCTCCTGTTGGGAAGGTGTGGATTTTCCGGGGGATATGGTATCGTCCCTGATCATTGTAAAATTGCCGTTTGCTGTACCGGACCCCATCCATGAAGCACAAAGGGAACAATACCGATCACTGGAATCCTACATTCAAAATGTTGTTGTTCCAGATATGCAGAAGAAACTGCGCCAGGGATTCGGACGGGCGATCCGGACGGAGCAGGACACCTGTGTAGTGTCCATTTTAGACCACCGAGCGGCAAAGAAAGGAAAGTACCGGGGAGATGTTCTGGACGCCCTGCCAAAGTGCCAGATGGCAGAAAAAATCGATGAAGTAGAGGATTTTATCCGAAGCCGGAAAGTGGAGCGTTACTACAGCTGATAACATCCGTGGTGTTGTTGGTTCTGCCCAGATCTGGACAGAAAATAAGACAAAAAGTTTAGTGGTATTTCAGGAGCGGTTTTGACCGAATTGGTGGTATTTGTGATAGCTTTATCGGCATGAGTTGGGTATACTGTGTATAGCGTTAGAGGAAAGGAAGTGAGCAGGAATGAGACGATATGAACTGGAAAAAGAAAGAGAGGGTTCCACCGTTTATTTCTTTATCAGAGATGTGGAAACACTGGATATCGTCCTGCTTCCAACCAAATATCTGATGCACAAGATACGGAGTAAATGTTCACCGAATACGGTGCGGCGCTCCGCACTTGCAATCCTGTACTATCTGGAATACATCCATGAAAAGAAAAAGGAATTGACAGACGTATATCAAATGCCTTATGTTGAACAGACAAATCACTTTGTGGAATTTTTATACTGGCTGAAAGCCGGGAAGCATACCAGAGATAAAAATCACAGATCTCCAAACAATGGAACCTGCAACGCATACTTAAGAGATGTGTTCAGGTTCTATCTTTTTATAGAAGAAGAGTACCAGCAGTTCGGGGAGCTGAAAGTCCTGTCCTATAATTATTTTGTAGCCGTGGATGCAGTAGGCGTAAAGAAAAGCATACGATCAAAGAGTTTCAAAGGCTATTTAAAAGAGGAAGAGCATAAGGCGAGAGCAGCAAAGAAAGATGAAATTGTGGAAATCTTGAAAGCGTGTACCAATATAAGAGATCGGCTTCTCATGCTGCTTCTGGCAGAGACAGGCTACCGAATCGGTGAGATCTTAGGAATTGATTACAGTAAGGACATTGATTATCAGAACCACATAATCCGGGTATATTTCCGTGAGGACAATGAAAATGGCGCGAGAGCAAAGAATGCAGAATACCGAAGTGCGAAGATCAGCAAAGATACCTTCGGCTTTTTAAATCTGTATATCGCAGAGTACCGAAAACTACTTCAGCACCAGACAAGCCTGTTTGTGAATATTTCCGGGGATAATATCGGAAAACCAATGAACGTGGAAGCAGTATACTCCATGCTAAAAAGAATGGATAAGAAAACAGGGATTAAGATCACGCCTCATATGCTCCGGCATTACTTTGGAAATGAGCGGAGAAAAGCAGGATGGTCGCTGGAACTGATACAGCTGGCCTATGGACACCGCCACATCCAGACAACCATCAATTATCTGGACATTGTGGATGATGAACTGCTGGATGCCAGCCAGGAATTCTACGAGAAACACTCCTCCCTGTATGGGATTGAGGAATTGCTATAGGAGGTGGTTTTTATGCCTGCGTTTTTACAGTCTTTTATAGAGGCAGAACAAGAACGGAGCAGGCGGATTGAGCAGCTACGAAAAGAAATCCGGGAGTTTGCAAAAGAGGAAGCAGGAAGTTCCATTACAGAACAGATTCTGCTGTTTCTGGCAGATGAGATGGTAGAACATCTTTCGGAAATAGATTATGAACTGCGAATGAAATTTGAATTATACATAACACCGCTGATAAAGCGAAATTACATTTACCGATATACCGGAACGTTCGACCGGATACGGCAGGCGTACATCCGGGAACGGATGAAAACTCCGGCTGGACAGAGGGAATGTGAATGGAAATATAAAAATGAAATACTTTTTGTTCCATACCACTCAGATCCTGTAATCGTAAAGAGTGTGGAAACGGTACGGTGTCGGAGCAACATGGTCTGGAATTTTAAAGCGGCAGCCAGTGAGAAACTGAAACGTCAGATTTTTACCGTGCTGGAATATATTCTGGAGAATTATGAAATTTCCAGACTGAGGGAATATAAACTGACCGGGCTACAGCTTTTTTACGAATTTTGCATCCGGGAGCAGATTACAGATATCCAGCTTCTGGAGCTGGAACAGGAAACAGCATTTCAGGACTACCTGAAGCAGAAAGTCGAGAAAGAGCAACGGCGAAAACGACTGAAGAGCATTGTGGAAACTGCCCGTAAAGTGATTTTTATAGAAACTGATGAAACAAGATGGGATGCTACCATCTGGTATTTAGAGCGATTTCGTATTGCCAAAGAAAGAATAAACCAGAGTGACAGTATAGAAAAAATATCATTTCAGGAAGTTCTACAGCCCAAGAATCGATTGCTGCTTCAGGAATATATGAAGTACGAAATTGGAATCGGAGAACTGGCGCTCAGTACGGTGTACGAAAGATTCCGAACCATTCGAAATTTTTTGCAGGAGATCAGCGAACTGGAAGTTACCAAGTGTGATGCCAGCCTGATTGATGTATATTTAAAGAATTTGCAGAATGGTGCTATGGGAGCAAAGACATTTAATACCAATGTTTCGGGAATACAGTTTTTTATGAAATTTCTGGAAGTAAAGGGGTATATAAAAAAGGTTCCGTTTTATGCATCGTATTACTTGGAAAAACAGATCCCAGTCCACCATGACAGAAGTGTGGAAGAGGATGTGTATATGGAAATTATCCAAAACCTCTCACAGTTTCCTGAACACCTGAGAATGATGTTTTTACATCTCTGGTGTGTGGGACTCCGGATCAGTGAGGTCTGCACCTTAAAAGGGGATGCGTATTATATCCAGAATGGTGACTGCTGGATGAAGGTCTACCAGGTGAAAATGAAAAATTATAAAAGGGTTCCCATTCCGGTAACATTGTATCGTCTGATGCAGGTTTATCTGAAAAAGCACCCTACCGAAAAAGAAGCATACATTTTTCGGAATCGGAAAGGTGGAGCATTTTCCAAAAGCACCTTCATGGGGCAGATGAAAAAATACTGCTCCCAGATAGGCATACAGAATGGAGAATATATTTTTAAGTCTCATGATTACCGACATACCGTAGCAACCAATTTTTATGAGCATGGCGTATCAATCCAAAGCATCCGGGACTATCTGGGACATACGTTTGAGGAAATGACCATGCAGTATATAGATTATATGCCAAGAAAAATTGCTAAAGAAAATGACGCATACTTTGAAGAAGAGGAAAACAGCCTGCTTGCCTGTATGCAGAAAGGAGAGAAGCATGGATAATAAACTGAAATTCCAACAACTGGAATGTTATAAGCTGGCTACCGATGAGCAAAAGGAAAAGCTGAATAAGGAACAATATTTTGATCTGGATAAACTGCCGGGAAACCAGTTTCAGACAGAATTTGTCGAATACATTTACTACCGTGGAACGCAGGTATCCATCCTGACCATAAAAAGGGAAAGGCATTATTTTAACAGCTTATGTGAATTTTTTCAGAAGTCATCCCATCAGGAAAACAGCCTGCTTGACAGAGAAAAAGACTTCTGGATAAAGCAGTTGAAAATGTGGATGATACAAAACGGTAGGGCTTTGACGAAGCATAAAGTGACGAACATTCAGACTGAATCGGTGGAAAAAGCTGCCCTGATCCGGTATTTTGAAAGCCTTCTGGAATTTACACTGGACCGATCAGAAACTAATGAGCTGGCAAAGGATATCTGGCATCTGGAAAGGCTTCCGCTTATCCTGCGGACAAATCCGATTGTCAACCATAAGACACTAAATTTCAGAGGAATCCGGCAACCAGATATTCGGGAAGAAGTAAAAAAAGCAATTTACCATCATCTGAAAACCGAAGCCCTTGGCAGTATAAAACGTGAACTGTCCGCAATGAATAAATTTTCAAAGTATTTGGATGAAAAGCATTCCAAGATCAGCACCTGCGAAGAGATTGACCGAGAGATCATAGAACAATTTTTAATCAACATCAAGGTAGAATCAAACGGAGGGAATGGCATCCGGGATGACCTGCTAAAGCTTCGAAATGTGCTGGAAACAATCGGAAAAATTTATGATTTTCCACATCTTACAAAACTGTTTTTAAAATCTGATTTTCCGCCAGAACGGAAAGCAGAATTCAAATCTTATTCGGACAGTGAGCTGAAAAGACTGAATGCCCAGATTGTAAAAATGGAAGAGCAGATAGCAAGGGCAATGATCATCCACCAGATGCTTGGAACCAGAATTTCCGACACGCTGACCTTGCGGAAAGACTGCCTTTATAAACATGACCGTCAGGATATGATTATCATATACCAGCCGAAAACAAGAAGATATGAAAAACCGATCAGCCGGGAGCTGGCACAGCTGATTGGAAAGGCAGTCAGTTATGCAAATGAGCATTATCCTGAAAGCATTTATATCTTTGCGGACGAGAACAAACCGGAGAGACCAATCAGTTACCAAACCTTGCAGGATAAAGTGCTTCGAATGATCTATGAAAAAGATATCCGGGATGACAGCGGAAACTTATTCGGATTTGGAACGCATATGTTCCGGCACTGCTATGGGGTAAAATTAACGGAACTCCATGTGGATGACTGGACGATAGCGAATCTCCTGGGACATAAGGGAGTACGAAGTGTCCAATATTACCGAAAAATGAGCAATCAGCGGATGGCAGATGAAACAAGAGAAGTTAGAAATTTTATGTCACAGATTATACTGGCAAGTCTGGACGGATGGGGAGAAGAATATGAGCAAATACGACAAGATGCTGAAATTGAATAAAAGAAAGAGCGAAGAAAAAGTGGAACGGGCAGTCCTGACAATACGGACAATGGTGTTGGAGAGAGAAAAGGTGTCCGTACCAGCACTGATGCAAAAGACTGGTTTATCTAGAGGATTCTTTTACAAGAATCCGATTGTAAGAGGTGAGATTGATGCAGCAATGGAACAGCAGGCTGGTATGGTGGATCCAAGGAGAAACATTATCAGTCAGGCGATGGAAGCGGAAATGAATCTGCTCCGGCAACAGCTACAGAAACTGAAAAGCGAAAATGAGAATCTAATAAAGGAAAACCAGAAGTTAAAAAAAGCACTATCCAAGAAAGAGTTGAATCTTATCAAACAGATTTAAGCTATATCATAATGCAAAGTAGGTCTGCCAGAATACAGCAGATCTGTTTTGCATTGTGATATAGAAACAGATTATGCTTAAAAGGCATTAAGCAACCCATGATAATGGGTATTGGACATAGAAAGTAATATGGGTGTATGATGGAGCCGATAAGAAATAGAGCGTACCTGAAAAGCAAACTGCCACAGGAAAATTATGAACTTTATGTAAAAAGCTGCAAAGTCTATTGACCTGGAGTTTACTTCAGGTTGTACCATAAAAGAAAAAGAGCAAGGAGGAATTTTTTATGGATATTGAACAGATGAAAAAAGACTTAGGTGGAGGTAACGTATTTCCAATCGGTGAAGAAAATGTAGTATTTGCAAAATATTTTACAGGTGAGTGCTATCTGAATATGCTTACAACAGAGAGAGTACCAGTTGGTCTCGTTACTTTCGCTCCTGGAACCATCAATGCATATCACATCCATCATAAAGGTGGACAGATCCTTATGGTTACTGGTGGAAGAGGATGGTACCAGGAAGAAGGAAAGCCGGCTCGTGAGCTGAAAGCCGGAGATGTAGTAAATATTCCACCAGAAGTAAAACATTGGCATGGAGCAGCGAAAGACAGCTGGTTCCAGCATCTGGCTGTTGAAGTTCCGGCAGAAGGAGCTTCCAATGAGTGGCTGGAGTTCTTACCAGAAGAAGAGTACAACAAATTACCATAAATAAAAAGACGGAGGTTTGATGTCATGGCAAAGATTACACAGACAGCAGGAAGAAATGCTCTGGGAACATTTGCACCGGAGTTTGCACATTTCAACGATGATGTTCTGTTCGGAGAGAACTGGAACAATGAAGATATTGATTTAAAGACAAGAAGCATTATCACAGTCGTAGCACTGATGGCACAGGGAATTACAGATTCTTCTTTAAAATTCCATTTACAGAATGCAAAGGATCATGGAGTAACACAGAAAGAAATCGCAGCGATTATCACCCACATAGCATTCTATGCAGGATGGCCAAAGGGATGGGCAGTATTCAACCTTGCAAAAGAGGTTTGGAACGAGGAAGAAATAGAAAAATAACCTGGTAGAAACTGCTCGTCAGAAAAGATTCGCACAAAGCACAAATGTGTATGCCGTTAAAGCCAGCAACTACAAGGGATTGCGGAGGGGGAGTCCAGTTTACTGCCGCAACAACTGGCACATCCACCATGCCGCCAAGGGCGGCGGACAGCTGCTGCTGTGTACCGCCGGCGAGGGCTGGTATCAGGAGGAGGGCAAGACCGCTGTTTCCCTCCATGAGGGCAGCATGGTGATGATCTCGGCAGAGGTGAAGCACTGGCACGGCGTCAAGAAGGACAGCTGGTTCAGCCACATCGCCGTGGAGATCCCCGGCGAGGAGTGCCGCAGCGAGTGGTGCGAGCCGGTCAGCGACGAAGCATACAGCAAACTGTAAGGAGGAGAGCCATATGGCAGTCAAACAGACGGCGGGGCGGGACGCCCTGGGGGAGTTCGCCCCGAAATTCGCAGAACTCAATGACGATGTCCTGTTCGGTCAGATATGGAGTCGAGAGGACAAGCTATCCCTGCGGGATCGCTCGCTGGTGACGGTGGTGGCCCTGATGGCGCAGGGCTTGACGGATGAATCCTTCCGCTACCACCTGCTCAGCGCTAAGAAAAACGGTATCACCCGTGAGGAGATCGCAGAGATCGTCACCCATGCGGCCTTTTATTGCGGCTGGCCCAAGGCGTGGGCGGTGTTCCGCATGGCCAAGGGGATCTGGACGGAGGAGGATGCCAAATGATTTTGCAGGAGACCTATACGCTGGCAAACGGTATAGCCATCCCCAAGCTGGGGCTTGGCACATGGTTCATTGACAACAACAAGGCGGCGCAGGCCGTCCGCACGGCGGCGGAGCTGGGCTACCGGCTCATCGATACGGCTCAGGCCTACGGCAACGAGCGGGGCGTGGGCGAGGGCATCCGCACCTGCGGCCTGAAGCGGGAGGAGCTGTTCGTGGCCAGTAAGGTGGCGGCGGAGCACAAGACCTATGAGGACGCCGCCCGCTCCATTGACGAGACGCTGGAGAAAATGGGCCTGACGTATCTGGACCAGATGCTTATCCACTCTCCCCAGCCGTGGAGGGAGTTCCGGGCTGAAAAGCGGTATTTTCAGGAGAACAGGGCCGTCTGGCGTGCGCTGGAGGATGCTCAGGCAGCGGGAAAGGTGCGGGTCATCGGCGTCTCCAATTTTCTGCGGGACGATCTGGAGAACCTGCTGACCGGCTGCCGGGTGCGTCCGGCAGTGAACCAGCTGCTGCTGCACATCGCCGGTACGGACCTGCCCTTGCTGGACTACTGCACCCAGCAGGACATCCGGGTGGAGGCCTATTCCCCCATCGCCCACGGCGAGGCCCTGAAAAATCCGGCCATCACCGCCATGGCGGAGAAATACGGCGTTTCCGTGCCGCAGCTGTGCATCCGCTATGTCCTGCAGCTGGGAGCGGTGGCCCTGCCCAAGACGGCGGACCCCGGCCATATGCGCTCCAACGCCGCCGTGGACTTTGCCATCTCCCCGGAGGACATGGAGACGCTGCGGAGCATGGAGCGCCTGACGGATTACGGCGATTACAATGGTTTTCCGGTGTTCAGCGGCAAGCCGTTGGCGTGAAAGGAGAAGAATGATGCGTAAACTGAAAAAATGGAGCTGCCTGCTGCTGGCTCTGCTGATGCTGTCGGCGCTGGCCGCCTGCGGAAAGAAGCAGCAGCCCGACAGCGATGCCTCGCAGAACGAGGTGCAGGACACCGATACCCCACAGGATAGCACCCCCACCGAGGAGCAGACCAAGGTGCTGGTGGTGTATTTCTCCGCCACCGGCAGCACCAAGGCTGTGGCGGGATACATCGCCGAGACACTGGGAGCCGATACCTTTGAGCTGACACCGCAGGAGCCCTATCTGGCGGCGGATCTGGACTACAACAACAGTGAGAGCCGTGTCTGCCGGGAGCACGCTGACCCCGCCCTGCAGGATGTGGCCCTCACCTCTACCGCTGTGGAGAGCTGGGAACGATACGACACGGTGTTTGTGGGCTATCCCATCTGGTGGGGCGGCAGCGCATGGCCTGTCAACGGCTTTGTGAAGGCAAATGACTTCACAGGGAAGACGGTGATCCCCTTCTGTACCTCCGCCTCCTCCGCCCTCGGCCAGAGCGGAGAGACGCTGGCTCAGCTGGCCGGCACCGGCAACTGGCAGGAGGGCCAGCGCTTCGGCAGCAGCGCCGCCCGGAGCGACGTGGCGGACTGGCTGACGGGGCTGGGCTTCACGGTCCGATAAGCACCCATTTCCGGGAAAAGTGCCTTGTATCCGCCGCCCTCGGCTGATACAATGGGGGAGAGCGGGATGTCCCGCCGCCCGGAGCGATCCCGGAGAAATGTTGAAAGGAGCATACACATGAGCAAAATTCTAGTTGCCTATTTTTCTGCCAGCGGCGAAACGGCCCGTCTGGCCAAGACGCTGGCGGGTGTCATCGGCGGCGATCTCTTCGAAATTCGTCCCCAGACGGCCTACACTGCAGCCGATCTGGACTGGAACAACGCCAAAAGCCGCAGCAGCGTGGAGATGAACGACCCCAAGAGCCGCCCGGCCATGGCGGAGCCCCCTCGGTTGGCGGGTTATGACACGGTGTTCGTGGGTTTTCCCATCTGGTGGTATCAGGCGCCCCGCATCATCCAGACCTTTCTGGAGAGCGCCGATTTCTCCGGCAAGACCGTGATCCCCTTCGCTACCTCCGGCGGCAGCGGCATGGGCAAGACCGTGGAGCTCCTGCGATCCTCCTGCGCCCCCGATACCCGCTGGAACGAGGGCAAGCGCCTGTCCAGCCATGCCTCCGCACAGGAGGTCTCTGCGTGGACGAAGAGCCCGCCCCTGTAAAGTAGTTTCCCTTGAAAGCCTATCCGCCTGAGCGGATGGGCTTTTTTCTTACCCGTCGTTGACGGAACCGGCAAAACACGGTACAATAACTTCATCTGATCATGTGAAAGGAGCCCGCCGCCATGGAACACACCAACCGCACCATCCGCCCCTTGACCCAGCAGGATCTGGAGGCCTATCTGGACATCTACCTCAACGCCTACCCGGCCTATAAAACGCTGGACGAAGCGTGCCGGGAGCACTACCGGGAGAAGCACCGTCTGGAGCTGCGGGAGGACCGTCAGGTGCAGACGGTGGGCCTGTTTGAAGGGGACGTACTCATTGCCACCATGAAGCTGATCCTCTTTTCCATGAACTGCTTCGGCCGGATGCAGACGGCCTGCGGCCTGATGGCGCTGGAGGTACACCCCCTCCATAAAAAGCAAGGGGCGGCACTGGAGATGATCCGCTACTTCGAGGACTACGCCCGCCGCCACGGCGCTCTGCTGACGCTGCTGCTGCCCTTCCAGATCTCCTTTTACCGCCGCATGGGCTATGGCTTTGCGGGGAAGCTCTACGAGTACCATCTGCCCACCGCCGTGCTGCCCAAGCCCGACGGAGAGGCCCGCCGCCATCTGCGCCTGCTGCAGCCGGAGGACTTTGACCGGGTGCTGGCCTGTCACAGCCGCTTCGCCGCCCAGAACCACGGCATGGTGGAGAAGTTCGAGGAGGAGGTTCGGGCCGCCCGCACGGATGTTCAGGTGCGCCGCATCGGCTATTGCGCCGAGGACGGGACGCTGCGGGGCTATGTGGCCTATCGCTTTGAGAGCGCCAGCGACACCAACTACACCCGCAACCGCCTGTCGGTGGAGGAGCTGGTGTACGACGACGGCGTTGTCCTCCGGGCGCTGCTGGGAGCGCTGAAGCTGCAGGAGGATCTGGCCCAGACGGTGCTCCTCCGCACCGGAGAGGAGGACTTCCACCACCTGCTGGAGGACCCGCAGGACGTCTCCGGCAACTACATCGACTACGGCTTCCTGCAAACCAACGTCTCCGCCATAGGCACCATGTTCAAGATTCTGGACCCGGCGGCCTTCGTGACCGCCACCGCCTATCGCGCCCTCCCGCAGGGGACGCTGACAGCGGCCTTCTGCTACCGTGATGAGCTGGCCCACCGGGACTGCCGCACGGTGCTGCGCTTCGACGGCGGCCGCTGGTCCGCCCTCCCGGAGGAAGCACCCGCCGAGGTAACGGTGACGTGCCGGCAGGGGGATCTGGCATCCCTGCTGATGGCCTCCTGCGGATTGGAGGGCATGGTGCGGCTGGGAGCCGTCGCCGTCACCGGCCCTTGGCAGCAGCTGGCGCAGCTTCTTCACTACGGCCAGAAGCCGTGGCTGAACTCCGACTATTGATCCCTCCGTTTAGTTTACTCAGCCGTCTGGCTCACCCCGCCGGTTGACGAAAAAGAGAGTGTGTTCCATCCGGAACACACTCTCTTTTCGTATCGGGTATCATTACACGGAGAACAGGATGTCTGCATAGGTGGGATAGGGCCAGTATTTGGAGCCCACCATGGCCTCCAATTGGTCGGCCACCACCCGCGCCTCGTCCATCAGGCGCAGGATTTCGTCGTGACAGTAGTGGGCGGCCTGTTCCATATCCGCGGGCTGCTCACGATCCAGGGCGGAGGACAGCGCTTCGGATTTTTCATAGAGCGCGGAGGCGAGGCTGGAGACCTTGCGTAGAAGGGTCTCCTCATAGCTGCGGTCGATATCCCCGGCCAGCGCCTTTTTGAGTCCGGCGCTCTGGGCCAGGTCGCGGCTGAATTCGGTGACCGCGGGCAGCACGTCGCGCCTCAGCATATCCCGCAGGGTCAGGCCCTCAATGCGGATGACCTTGCAGTAGTTTTCCAGCATGATTTCGGTGCGGGAGCGGACCTCGGCCTCGCTGAACACCTTGTGCTTGACGAACAGGGCGATATTTTTGGGATCGGTCATATGGGGCAGGGCGTCGGGGGCGCAGCGCAGGTTGAGCAGGCCGCGCTTTTCGGCCTCTTCGATCCAGGCATCGTCATAGCCATTGCCATTGAAGATGATGCGCTTATGGCTGCGGATGGTATCCTGGATCAGCACATGCAATGCGCTGGGCAGATCCGGCGCCACTTCCAGCACATCGGCGAACTGCTTCAGCTCATCGGCCACGACGGCGTTGAGCACGATGTTGCAGCCGGCGATCGATGCGCTGCTGCCCGGCATGCGGAACTCAAACTTATTGCCGGTGAACGCAAAGGGCGAAGTGCGGTTGCGGTCCGTCGTGTCTTTCTGAAACTTCGGCAAGACATGGGCCCCGATCTTCATGACCTCTTTGG
>OLRD01000865.1_pt1 | contig 21217 bp, 28 predicted proteins | sample 1672051 | NCBI WGS metagenome assembly OLRD01 (sample SAMEA3136640, study PRJEB25190) | human gut metagenome | biome: human gut; feature: human-associated habitat; material: faeces | place: Austria | collected 2013 | reverse complement strand
CCGCACCTCGCTCGCCGTATCGGCACTTAGAATTATGCGGTATTGCCTTAACATATGTTTGCACAGGAGCAAACAACGGGGAAAATAAGAGCAATTTATACATCAATGGTAAAAAATGTTTTGAGAAATTGTTATCACTTGCGGAAGGGATGCAAACAAAATTGTGTATTTTGCCAAAAATCAAGACATTTCGATGTACGGTTGAAACACACCTGAATTTGTGCTAAAATCATGTTAGCTATCTGTGGCCAAATTGCCGTAAAGCACAACTACTTTACATAAACATGCGTGCTAAGATTTTGCATGTGGGGCAGCTGCGGGCCCCAATTGTAAGAGTGGTGCTTTGCGTCAAAAAGCCGACCGAAGCGGCAGACCTGGCCAACCATCTTTGACTGGAAAACAGGAATTAAGAGATTAGAGAGGTGCCTTTTGTGGATAACGAAGAAAATGAAGTAATTGACCTAACAGAAATTTTAAGTGCGGTTCGCCAGCATCTTCTTGAACTGATTTTTGTAACTTTGGCTGCTGCGCTGGTTGGCTTTACGGCGTCTAAGTTTTTGATGACCCCAAAGTATGATTCTTCTGCCCTGATGATTGTCAATACCCGGCAGGATGTCAACGCCAATGTTACCAGTGACCAGATCAATTCTGCAACCAAGCTAGTTTCTACTTACAGCATTATTATCAAGAGTGATACGGTTCTGCAGCAGGTTATTGATAACCTGGGCCTGAACCTGACTTATGCTAAGCTGAACAAGCGCGTTACCGTAGCAGCTGTGGACGATACCCAGGTTATGAAGATCACTGTGCAGAGCGACAGCCCAGAATGGGCACGGCAGGTGTGTGAACAGATCATTACAGTGGCTCCGGATGTGATCAAAGAGGCTGTTGAAGCGGGTTCCGTCAAAGTGATCTCCAATCCTTCTTTGGCAACGGAGCCGGTTTCCCCCAACATTATGAAGAACACGATGTTGGCCGCAGCGGTTGGTTTTGTTCTGGTGATTGGTATTATTGTGCTGCAGGTTTTGCTGGACAATAAGATCAACACGGAGGAAGATGTTACCAAGTATCTGGATATGACTGTTCTGGGCGTGATCCCGCAGTATGATCAGGGAGGTAAAAAGGAATGAGTAAAAAGCGTGAACATCATAAGCTGTTTATGGTTGGCTCAGATGCACCGTTCCAGTTTACAGAAGCTTACAAGTCTCTGCGAACCAACCTGGAGTTCCTTGCCGCAACCAGCGATTGCAAGACTATCCTGATTACCTCCTCTGTCCCCGGCGAAGGGAAGAGCAACGTCGCAGTAAACCTTGCGATTACCCTGGCAGACAGTGGCAAGCGTGTGGTGCTGGTTGACTGCGATATGCGTAAGTCTACCATCTCCCGCTACCTGCATATTCCGCGTGATCATATCGGCATTACCAACACCATTACGGGCAAGGACCGTACCCAACTGGCCAATGCACTGGTCAACTTCAAAGACCTGGGCATTGTGGTGCTACCTGTTGGCACTATCCCCCCGAACCCATCGGAATTGTTGGCAACGAAGGCGATGGAAAATACCTTTGAGGCCCTGAAGCAGGTATACGATTATATTATTGTGGATACGCCGCCGGTTTCTGTTGTTACCGATGCTGCAGTATTGTGCAAGTATGCGGATGGGGCATTGCTGGTTGTACGCCCGGGTGTTACCACCATTGAAGGTGCCCAGCTGAGCAAGAAAAACCTGGAAGCTGTGAATGCCCGCATCCTTGGCGTAGTAATGAACGGATACAATGTTAAAAAAGCCGGTAAGAAAGATGGCTACTACTATTCTTATTCTTACGGGTACAGCAATGACGACGCAGCTGGAAAGAAGAGCCGGAGTAAGGCATAATGAGTTCGCAACTGGTTGATCTCCATTGTCATATTTTGCCTGGCATTGATGACGGGGCCAAAAACCTGGATGTTTCCATGTCCTTGATCCAGAAAGAAATGGAAGACGGGGTTGTTGGCATTGTGTTCACACCGCATTTCCATTATGAGCGCATTACGCTGGATGCTTTTGTTCAGCAGCGCAAAATGGCTTATCGCAGCGTTGTGGCGCAGCTGGCAGAACGCAAACTTCCTCTTGCCGTCAAATTGGGTGCAGAGGTCTATTTTACCACAGCTTTGGCCAGCCTGGATCTTTCCAAATTGGCATTTGCAGGGTCGCGGTATATCTTGATTGAATTCCCGACCAGCATCCATCCCGGTGGAATTGAGGATACCCTGTTTGCGGTGCAAAACCGTGGGTATACTCCCATTTTGGCCCATGTGGAGCGCTACCCCTATGTTACCGAGGATCCTACCCTGCTGTACCGCTGGGTCAGCTCCGGCGCATTGGCGCAGATCAATGCTTCGGGTTTGGTGCGCAGTGGACATACGGCCAAATGGCTGCACAAACTGCTGGATTGGAACTTAGTTCATCTGATGTGTTCTGACTGCCATTCTGTTACAACCCGCCCGCCAAACTTGAAAGACGGGATGGCACAGATAAGCAGTTCAACGGCAAAACTTTTACAGAAAAACGCCATTGATGTCTACCTGAACAAAGAAATTTCCATCAAAGAACCAATTGAGCCAAAATTCCGCTTTGGACGCTGGGTATAATAGGCTTGCAAGTTACGGTTTGCTGCCCTACTATATTCCGGGGCCATCATGCGTGGCAGAAAGCCCGTTTCACATGCCGCAAAGGGAACGGTCTTTCTTCGTGCTTTTGCGGCTTTTAATTGTATCATGAACCATTCTACATCAAAAATACTGCATATTCTGGATGCTTTTCTGGACTTTTTCCTGCTGTTGGGAGCGTATGAGGTTTCCAGCCTGCTACGTATGCACAGCCCCTGGGGTGAAGCGTTCTGGTGGGTCGATGTTGCCCGCTTCCGCCCGCTGGCACTTGTATACGCAGCGGCAATCATTCTGATTTATATTGCACAGGGTGAATACCGCACTTTTAAGCGGCGCGGCTTAGTGAGAGAACTGGCAAAAGCCCTTTTGGGAAACCTGGGCGGCTTTGCGCTGGCAGCAACCATTTTGTATGTATTCCAACTTTCGCAGTTTTCCCGCCTGCTGCTTGTTTACTATTACCTGCTGTCCAGCGTGGTCATTACGATCAAGCGGTTATTGCTGCACCGGATTAGCCTTTGGTATGCAAAGCGGCGCCATATTGTAGCCCGCGTTTTGCTGGTCGGCAATGGAAACCTGGCATTACGCTATTATAATGATATTGTAAAGGGCAAGGATGTATCGGCAGAGTATGCCGGCTATGCAGCGCAGAACCCGGTAGTGGAACTGCCGAATTACCTTGGCACAGTAGCCGATCTGCATAAGATTCTGGAAAGTACCCGGATTACCCATATTGTGATTGCGGAGGAAACCCAGAACCGCAGCGAGTTGCTGCAGATCACCGCGATTGCAGAAAATTATGGCATTAAGGTCAGTGTAATTCCGGTCTATTCGGACTTTCTCTCTTCCCGCACAATGGATAATACCGTAAACGGGTTGTATGTGATCGACCTGAAAATGCAGGAAACCTGCAATATTATGGGTGTGAACATTGTGGTAACGGACATGGACAAAACCATGACGCTGCTGGAAAGCCAGCTGGAACAATGGCGTGGGAAATATATCTGCGTGGCCAATGTACATACCACCGTAACGGCGCACGAGGATGCCGAGTACCGCTATGTTCAGAACCATGCGGTCATGGCGCTGCCGGACGGCGGTCCCCTTTCGCAGTTCAGCCGCAGGCAGGGGTATGCTGCTGCGCAGCGCGTTACGGGGCCGGATTTGATGAAGCAGGTTTTGGCGGTCAGCGCAGAAAAAGGCTGGCGGCACTATTTTTATGGCTCTACCCCGGAAACGTTGCAGTTGCTGCGCAAAAAGGTGGAAGAGCGCTACCCTGGTGTTGTGATTTCCGGTATGATGTCGCCACCGTTCCGCGAGATGACCCCGCAGGAGGACGCTCAGGCGGTAGCGGAAATCAACGCAACAAAGCCGGACTTTGTGTGGGTTGGCCTTGGTGCCCCCAAACAGGAACGCTGGATGGCCGCCCATGAGGATCGCGTACAAGCCTTGATGATCGGCGTTGGTGCGGCGTTTGACTATGAGGCGGGCAACATTAAGCGTGCGCCCATGTGGATGCAGAAGCACAACCTGGAATGGCTTTACCGATTGATGCAGGACCCGAAGCGCCTGTTCCACCGCTACCTGAAAACAAATGTAAAATATCTTTTGTGGACCTGGCGCAGCGGCGAATAACGGAAAAGATAAAACAATAGCAAAAATACCATGCTGTACATTGGAAGGAGGAACCGGCCCCGGTTCCTTGCCCGATGTGCGGCATTTTTTATGGCTTTGGGGCGCCGACCGACAATCTGATTCTATGCAGAATAAGCGAACAGATTCCGGCTGTGCGACAAATCAGAATCGAAGAATCTCGACTTTTTTCTCAAGCCCCCTACCTATTTGCCGGGAGCTATGGTATAATATCCGTATATGCTGTTATATATGCAAATTTAGATGTTTGGGAAGGAGCTACCACATGCAGCAGGAAACTGTCATTGTGTTGGACTTTGGTGGCCAGTATAACCAGCTGATCGCCCGCCGTGTCCGTGAATGCAACGTTTATTGCGAAATTTATTCTTACCGTACTGACCTGGCCAAAATCAAGGCCAAAAATCCGAAGGGCATTATCTTTACCGGTGGTCCCAACAGCGCTTACCTGCCGGATTCCCCTACCGTCGATCCCGAAATATATACTTGGGGTGTTCCGGTACTGGGCATCTGCTATGGCAGCCAGCTGATGATGCATATGCTGGGCGGTAAGGTTTGCAAGGCTCCGGAACGCGAATATGGCAAGACGGTTGTGGATCTGGATACCACCAGCCTGCTGTTTGACGGCCTGCCGAACCAGAATGTTTGCTGGATGAGCCATAATGACTATATCGAGCAGGCTGCCCCCGGCTTTGATATTATTGCCCACACCCCCAACTGCCCGGTTGCCGCTGCACAGGATGCCGCCCGCGGCCTGTACTGTGTGCAGTTCCACCCGGAAGTGCTGCATACCGAAAACGGTACTAAGATTCTGCATAACTTTGTTTACAAAGTTTGCGGCTGTGCCGGTACCTGGAAGATGGACTCCTTTGTGGAGCATAGCGTGAACGCCCTGCGCGAGAAGATCGGCAATGGCAAGGTGCTGTGCGCTCTTTCCGGTGGTGTGGATTCCAGCGTATGTGCTGCTATGCTGGCAAAGGCCATTGGTAAGCAGTTAACCTGCGTGTTTGTTGACCACGGCCTGCTGCGCAAGAACGAACGTGAGCAGGTTTGCGAAGTGTTCGGCGAGGGCGGCCAGTTCGACATCAACTTTGTCTGCGTGGACGCCCGCGAACGTTTTTACAGCAAGCTGGCCGGTGTTACCGAGCCGGAGCGCAAGCGTAAAATCATTGGCGAAGAGTTCATCCGTGTGTTTGAGGACGAGGCCAAGAAGATCGGTGCTGTAGACTTTTTGGCACAGGGCACCATCTACCCGGACGTTGTGGAAAGCGGCCTGGGCGGTGAATCTGCTACCATCAAGAGCCACCACAATGTTGGCGGCTTGCCGGATTATGTAGACTTTAAGGAAATTGTGGAGCCGCTGCGCGACCTGTTCAAGGATGAAGTCCGCCAGGCTGGCCGTGAACTGGGCTTGCCTGAATATCTGGTCGCCCGCCAGCCGTTCCCCGGCCCCGGCCTTGCCATCCGCATTATCGGCGATATCACCCAGGAAAAGGTTGCCATTGTACAGGATGCTGATGCAATCTGGCGCGAGGAAGTGGATAAGCTGCCCGCCGCTCAGCGCCCCAGCCAGTATTTTGCCGCGCTGACCAACATGCGCAGCGTTGGTGTTATGGGTGATGAGCGCACCTATGATTACGCTATCGCCCTGCGTGCTGTGACCACGACCGACTTTATGACCGCGGAAGTTACCCTGCTGCCCACCGAAACCATTACCACCGCAGCAAACCGCATCGTAAACGAAGTAAAGCATATCAACCGTGTTCTGTTCGACTATACCACCAAGCCGCCAGCAACAATCGAGTTTGAATAACGGATTAGAATGTCGAAAGCCTGTATTTATGCGGGCTTCCGGCATTTGTTTTATCAAATGGCTCTAGTTTGGCTCTATTTGTGGGGAGAGTAATAGCAAGATTTTTGACATTGATGCAGACAGTATTGTTGAAATGATATATATAGATTCAGCAAATGAAGGATAAGGGTATTACGTATGGCAAGAACAGAAAAAGTGATAATGACAAATATGTGTATGGTGTTTAGTGAAAATAGGGTACTTGTCCAAGATAAGACTGATGACGATTACTCTGGAATAACATTTCCGGGAGGACATGTGGAAAGAGGAGAATCATTTACAGATGCTGTGATACGCGAAGTGTGAGAAGAAACTGGATTGAAAATTTCAGAACCAAAACTTTGTGGGATAAAAGACTGGATGAAGAAACAAGATATATAGTGTTATTATATAAGACAGATACGTTTGAAGGAATAGTTACTTCGTCTGAAGAAGGGGATGTATTCTGGCTGACATTAGATGAAATGAAGCAGAGAAAACTTGCTTATGGAATGGATAAGATGTTGGAAGTATTTTTAAATGACAATATTAGTGAGTATTTCTTTTTTGAAGAAAATGGCAAATGGATAGAAGAGTTGAAATAGTTTAAATAAATGCAAAGGAGTTATCTCCCGTCAGGGGCTGATCTACATTCCGTCTATGTTCATCCTTGGGGCGATCTTTCACGAAACAGGACTGATCTGGGCACAGCCTGTGGCGGATGTCTTGTCTCTGCTGTTGGCTATTGGGCTGTATTTCCGCATGTCGGGTAAAGGGAACGATTAAGTTCAAAAGGGTTTGGGACTATCCCAAAAGTCATAATTCCCGGCTAAGCCGGAGGCTTGAGTAAGCCCTAGAAGGGCTTTATACCGGAACGCATCTCAAGATGCACCGAAAAATCCTTCACTTGCATCACTCGTACCGCTGCCCACAAGTGGGCAAAACTACATTTACTGCATGCTACAGCAAATCCGACTTTTAATCACAGTTCGCTTAGCTCATTGCTGTAAATGCTAAAGCTTACAATAAAAAGTTCCTGAAACCATACAGCAACCTGCTGCGATTTCAGGAACTTTTTATTTGTGATTTATTCGGCCGGGAGCGGATCAATCAAAACTGAGCACGCGCAGCAACATTGCTGCGCACCAAAGCACGTTTCAAGCGGGCCTGGGCAAGTTCCAGCTCACGGGCATCCAGGTTTTTCTGGGCCAGCAATTCCTCGGCGCGGGCTTTGCTGCGCTCAGCACGTTCTTTGTCAATGGAATCGGCCCATTCAAAGGTGGTGGCCAGCAGGCGGCATTCGCCGCCAAACATGCTCAACATACCGCCCATACAGGCGGCGCTGCGCTGGGTGCCATCCTCCAATGTGATGTGGGCCTCCCCCATGCCAAGGGCAGTGCAATAATCGATGTGACGGGCCATCAACTGAACCTGCCCGGTGATGGTCCGGCAGGACACCGACTGTACCTGCCCATCAAAAGCAGTGCCGTCCGGCGTCATGATTTTAAGTGGGAAACTGGACATGGTCCTGCCTCCTTACTGCTGCTTGGCCTTAGCCAGAACGTCATCAATCGTACCGGCAAACAGGAAGCAGCTTTCGGGGATGGAATCACATTCGCCGTTCAAAATCATCTTGAAGCCGCGCAGGGTTTCTTTCAACGGCACATACTGGCCGGGCATACCGGTAAACTGCTCCGCAACATGGAACGACTGTGAAAGGAAACGCTGTACCTTACGGGCGCGGTTGACGGTGATCTTATCGTCCTCCGAAAGTTCATCCATGCCCATGATGGCAATGATATCCTGCAGTTCCTTATAGCGCTGTAAAACCTGCTGCACGGCGCGGGCAATCTGGTAATGCTCCTGCCCGACAACTTCCGGGGCCAGAATGCGGGAAGTAGAATCCAGCGGGTCGACAGCCGGATAAATGCCCTGAGAAGCAATATCACGGCTCAGGACCGTGGTAGCATCCAGATGGGTGAAGGTCGTGGCGGGGGCCGGGTCGGTCAAGTCGTCCGCAGGTACATAAACAGCCTGAACAGAAGTGATAGAACCCTTGCGGGTGGAAGTAATACGTTCCTGCAGTGCACCCATTTCCGTTGCCAGCGTGGGCTGATAGCCAACGGCAGAGGGCATACGACCCAGCAGTGCCGAAACTTCGGAGCCGGCCTGGGTAAAGCGGAAGATGTTATCAATGAACAGCAGAACATCCTGATGCTTGACATCGCGGAAGTACTCCGCCATGGTCAGACCGGACAGCGCCACGCGCATACGGGCTCCCGGCGGTTCATTCATCTGGCCATAGACCAGCGCAGTCTTGCTCAAAACGCCGCTTTCGGCCATTTCGCCGTAAAGATCGTTGCCCTCACGGGTGCGTTCGCCAACGCCGGTAAAAACAGAATAGCCGTTATGGGCGGTAGCGATGTTATAAATCAGTTCCTGAATCAGCACGGTTTTGCCGACACCAGCACCACCGAACAGACCGATTTTGCCGCCCTTTGCATAGGGGCAGATCAGGTCAACGACCTTGATGCCGGTTTCCAGCAGTTCAGTCGAAGATTCCTGTTCATCGAAAGCAGGGGCCGGGCGGTGGATGGGCCAATGCTCTACCCCGGTGGGGGCAGGCTGTTCATCAACCGGTTCACCCAGCAGGTTGAACACACGGCCAAGGCACGCATCGCCAACGGGGACCTTGATCGGCCCGCCGGTATCCACGGCTTCGGCACCGCGCACAAGACCATCGGTGGCGGCCATAGCAATGCAGCGCACCACGTTATCGCCAATATGCTGGGCAACTTCTACAATCAGCGGTTTGCCGTTGTTCTGCAGTTCAATCGCATTCAGCAGTTCCGGCAGCTCGCCGTCGGCAAAGCGGATATCCAAAACAGGTCCCATGACCTGCACGACCTTACCGATGTGTTTTTCTGGCATTGCACACACTCCTTTGAGTGAATTTTTAGCGTGCTGTCGGGCTTGTTTCCGGGTGTGTCTGAAAAAACTCTCAGCACTGTTGCATCAGATATTGCCCAAAGGCATACCTGAAGGCAAAGAAATCGGATAAAATTTCGGCTTTTCTGGTGCGCCCTAGCTTTCAGCATCTGCACCGGCCACTATTTCGGTGATTTCCTGCGTGATTGCTGCCTGACGGGCGCGGTTATAATAAAGGTTCAAATGCTCGATCATTTCGCCAGCGTTCTTGGTGGCAGAGTCCATGGCGGTGCGGCGTGCACCCTGTTCACTGGCAACACTTTCACACAAAGCGCCATACACAACCCCGGCCAAGTATTCCGGGATAATGGCATCAAACACGGCGGCGCTGTCTGGCTCATAGAGCATCAGACTTTGATGCTCGTGGCCCGGCTCCGGCGGTTCGGCATCAAACGGGAGAACCGGCAGAATGATTGCAGTTTGGGTCAGCATGGAAATAAACTGGGTAAAGGCAATGCGAATTTCATCAAAAGCGCCTTCCAGAAACTTCTGGCACACAAGGCGGGAAATTTCAAAGCAGTCGCTGACCGAAATATCCCCTGCGATGGCAAAAGAATCCGTCAGAATCCGGATCTTGTGGCGCTCAAAGTATTCCACTGCCTTTTTGCCGATGGGCAGCACACAATATTCCCGCCCTTCAGCATCCGCTTCCACGGCTTTTAAGATGTTGCTGTTATAGCCGCCCGCAAGGCCGCGATCACCTGCAATTACAATGTACAGGCAGCACTTTTTCTCGCATTTGGCCAGATATGGGCTACTGAACTCAGAATCCGCAGCCGCAATATCAAACAGCGTGGCATAAAGCGTTTCGAAATAGGGACGGCTGTTTTCCACCCGTTCCTTGGCGCGCCGCAGCTTGCTGGACGCTACCAGCTCCATGGCTTTGGTAATCTGCATGGTGCTTTCCACGCTTTTGATGCGTAGTTTGATTTCTTTCATGGAACCAGCCACCGGCAGCACCCCCTTTGGCGTATTTTGTGATTATCCGGCATTTTTGATAAAGTCTGCCGTGAATGCGGCGAGCACATCTTTCATCTGCTGTTCGGTATCCTGCTTCATATCGCCTGTGGTGCGGATGGCTTCCATCACACCGCCAGCGGTTACATTTTCATCAAGGTACTGATACAGCGCGCTTTCGTACGCGGCGATATCCTTTACGGCAATGTCTTTCAGGTAACCGTGGACTGTTGCATACAAAATGGCAACCTGCTTTTCTACCGGGATTGGGCTGTTGCGGTCCTGCTTCAGGATTTCTACAATGCGCTCGCCCTGTGCCAGACGAGATTTGGTGTCGGCATCCAGGTCGGAGCCAAACTGGGCAAAGCCCTGCAGCTCGCGGTACTGGGAGTAAACCAGTTTTAAGGTACCGGCAACCTTTTTCATCGCCTTGATCTGCGCATTGCCGCCGACACGGGAAACAGAAATGCCGGGGTTGACAGCCGGGCGGATGCCGGAATGGAACAGCTCGGTTTCCAGGAAGATCTGGCCGTCGGTAATGGAGATGACGTTGGTTGGAATATAAGCGGAAACGTCACCAGCCTGCGTTTCAATAATGGGCAGAGCTGTCAGCGAGCCGCCGCCCTTTGCATCGCTCAATTTGGCGGCACGTTCCAACAAACGGCTGTGCAGGTAGAAAACATCGCCGGGGTATGCTTCGCGTCCCGGCGGACGACGAATCAGCAGCGACAGAGCACGGTAGGCAACCGCATGTTTGGAAAGGTCATCATAGATAATAAGCACATGCTTACCCTGATACATAAAGTATTCGCCCATGGCGCAGCCGGCATAAGGCGCAATATACTGCAGGGGCGAAAGCTCCGAAGCTGTGGCGCACACTACAGTGGTGTAAGCCATGGCTCCGTTTTTCTCGAGGTTTTCAACCAGAGAGGCCACAGTAGAACGCTTTTGGCCAATAGCAACATAGATGCAAAGGACATCTTTGCCTTTTTGGTTGATGATCGTATCCGTAGCAATCACGGTCTTACCGGTCTGGCGGTCGCCGATAATCAGCTCACGCTGGCCGCGGCCAATGGGAATCATTGAGTCAATGGCCTTGATGCCGGTCTGCAAAGGCTGCTTGACGGGCTGACGGTCCAGGATGCCGGGTGCCGGGGATTCAATGGCGCGATAGTCGGCAGCATCAATCGGGCCTTTGTCATCAATAGGCTGGCCCAGGGCGTTGACAACGCGGCCAATCAGAGCATCACCGACCGGAACCGACACAACTTTGCCGGTGCGGCGGATGGTACCGCCTTCTTTGATGCCGCTGTCATCGCCAAGCAAAACGATTGATACGCTGTTTTCTTCCAGATTCTGCGCCATACCATAGGTTCCGCTATCAAACTGCACCAGCTCACCGGCCATACAGTTATCAAGGCCGGCGGCGCGGGCAATGCCATCGCCTACCATCGTAACAGTACCGGTCTCCGTCTGCTCAATGGCATTCTGGTAGTATTTGATCTGGGAACGAATAATGCGGGAAATCTGTTCAGGTTCCAGTTGCACTGTTTGGTTCACCACACAATCTATAAAATGAAGGTGGAATCCGGCGGCAGGTGCAAATCAAATCACCACACCGCTGATTTCATTGCGCAGACGTTCCAGCCGGCCCTGCACAGTGCCGTCCAGGCGGGTTCCGCCAAGATCCAGCCGCAGACCGCCCAGAACACTGGGGTCCACTTTTTCCGTCAGGGTAATGGTTTTGCCGGTTACACGCTGCAATTTTTCCTGCAGTCTGCTGCGGGCACTTTCGTCCAGTGCAACAGCAGATACTGCCGTAACTTCCAAAATGTTATGGTCCTGGTTGTATCGGTCACGGTAAGCTCTTGCGCAGGCAGGCAGTTCTGGCAGAATGCCTGCTTCGCACAAAATCTTTAAGAAGTTGACAAGATACGGATGTGCCTGCGCAAACGCCTGATCCAGCAACACACAGCGCTCTTTTTTGGGGATACTGGGCGTCATCAACAAGCGCAGATAGCCAGGCTCCTGCATTGCGTTGACAGCAACATCCAGCTCCGCCAGAATCCGTTCGGTCAGGCCCTCTTCTGCAGCCAGTTCATACAAACTTGTGCCATAACGCTTTCCGGTTTCGGTCATGAGGCATCCCCCACATTCCGGATAAATTCATCGATCAGGGCCTTGTGGTCCGTCTCGTTGATTTCGCGCTCAACTACCTTGCCTGCAATATCAACAGCAATGCCGCCAATTTCATTTTTTAGGTCGTTGACGGCTTTCTTGCGTTCCTGTGCAATATCAGCTTCAGCAGCGGCGCGCAGGGCGGCTGCTTCGGCACGGGCCTCGCCAACAATTTCTTCTTCGCGCTTCTGGGCGCGGGCGGTTGCCTCACGCAAAAGCGTATCGCGTTCATCCCGGATGCTTTGCAGGTGCTGCTGGTATTCCTGTTCCAACTCGGCAGCCTTCTGTTTGGCTGCATCCGCATCGGCGTACATGGTATCAATTTCCGCCTGGCGGTCGTCGATCATCTTTTTGACCGGTTTGAACAGGAACTTTTTGAGCACCGCAAAGGTGATCATCATATTGCAGAAAGTGAACAGCGCTGTCCACGGGTCGATGCCAACAAAGCTTTCAAAGCCCGTCACGAGCCATTCCTCCTTTCCTTTTCGGCTATCGTATCCATCAGAAGACGAACAGTAACAACAGGGCGATAACCAGCGAATAAATGCCGGTGGATTCGGTAATGGCGCAACCAAGGATCATGTTGGTACGCAGCAGGTTTGCCATTTCCGGCTGGCGGGCCATGCCTTCCAGCGCTTTGCCAACGGCATTACCTTCGCCAACTGCAGGGCCGATAGCGCCAAACCCCATTGCGATACCTGCACCGATTGCACAGGCGGCTTTTACGATTGCTGTTTCCATACGAGGTATCCTCCTAAATAAATAAAATTTTACGTTAACCTTCTTCAGGCGGCGGGCAGGCATTGCTGACATAAACCATCGTCAACAGGCTGAACACCAGGGCCTGCACTCCACCAGAAAATACATCGAAATAAAGGCTCATGATGCCGGGAATGCCGACTTCCAGATACGGCACCCCTGCCAAGCCCAGCAGGGACAAAATTCCGGTTGCGGCAAACACCGCACCAAAAATTTTGTAAGCCAACTTTTTCTTGCGCACACCCAAAACCAGCAACGCCACACCACCCAAAAGAATCAAGATTCCGACCGCAATGCTTTTGCCAACCAGGCCCAAAAGAGCGGCGGAAGCCGTTGCCAGAGCGGAATAAACCAAGCTGGTCAGAACGTTGCCGCCCGCAATGTTGCCAAAGTGACGGAATGCCATTGAGATGGGCTGCGCGATTTCGGAAACAAGGTTCATCGGCGTCATAACGACAACCGGTTCAGTAAAGCCTTTCAGCCAACCGAGCACACCGTTTGCTTTAATGGAGCAAGCCCAGCAGATCACGCTTGTCATTAAGGCCCAGGTAACGGTGGTGGAAAGATCCGCTGTGGAAGAGCGGAAAATACCGGTCATTCCGATGTAGGAACCGAAAATGGAAGACAGGAACAATGCCCCGATATAAGGTGTCCAATAGGAATTATGCTTGCCCATGGTGTCTTCTACCATGCCGTACAGCATAGTAACACCTTTTTCTACCAGTACCTGGCGGCGGCTGGGACGCTTTTGCAGGTTGCTGCCCAGCACAATACCGGCAATACAAAGCAGCAACATAACCGCAAACGAAGAAACCGTTGTCTGCGTGATGGGAATTCCACCAAACAAAGGGATCGTGAAATAAATCTTAGGCCCGTTCATGGCACTGCATCACCGCCTTTGGAATCTTTGCGGAAGAATTCAATCAGCTTAATGGCAGCCTGTGCAAACAGCAGCGGCAACAATGCTGCCAGCGGATCACAAACTTTGGCATGGAACAGCAGAACATAAATGACTGCCAGAATTGCCGTGCGCACAACGCTGGAACTTTGAATGCTCATGCACGCTTTTGCGGAATTATCCCCTGCCGCGGCACGGTCCAACGCGTTAGAAACGGTAATGCTTAATGCCAGAAAGTTGCCTACAGCAATCACAGTGCCCAGCAGGCCACCCAGCAATACCGCTGTGGTAAACCGCCCAACCACTGCATAGATGGCCAGCATAATGGCGGAACAACCGGCGGTTGCCAAAGCCATGCGCCCAACCTGCTGCAGAATGTCCTGATGCTTTTGCATGGATACAGGCTCCTTCCATAACAATTAGTGTTGATTGAACGAGATAGGCGGCGGCTCCTGCTTTTTTTTCGGGGCCCTGCCCTGCCGCTCAATTGCCTTTAATGAACTGCGCAGGCTGCCGATGGCAGCCACCATGCCGAGCGCGAACCCAACCAAGATGACCCAGCCGCCAAGACCGAATTGTTTGCGTAGCCAGACAGCCCCCAAAAGAAACAGCACCGGCGGAAGCACAACCGATAAACCAAACTGTGTCAGCCAGACAAGGTGCCGTGCGGCATCATAAAGATCCTTCATATGATTTACTGTTCCCATTCTTTCGCTTTGTATCCGCGATGGTTCTAGTATAAACTCTTTCTACAACAATTTCAACATAAATTTTGCATGTTTGAAATAATCATTTAATAGATTTCTAATTATCTCTTTAGATGTTCTTATATGCCGGTATAGCCCGTTACTTCGGGCTTTTCCGGCACTTTTCATATCGGAAGAACCTCACAAATCTTTTTATTACCCCTCATGTTTTCACTCTCAAAAGTAGTAAAAGCAGTAGTAAATTCTGCGTACTACTTATGCCGCCTTGGTTTCCTCGGCGCTTTCCGCCGCAGGCTCCGGCTTGGCATCTGTGGTGGTTTTTGCTTTGGCTTGCAGCCGTTCCATTTCCTCCTGTGCGGAATGGAAAGTAGCGTGGGCGTAATAGTTCAGCGTCATTACAATGTTGGCGTGTCCCATGATGTACTGCAATGCCTTGGGGTTCATGCCCGCGTTTGCCATTCTGGTACAGAATGTATGCCGCATGGTGTGCGGCGTCATCACATCGGGCAGCGGCTCCTTGTGGCACTTGTTGTACTTCTTGGCAAGGCACTTGAACATGGCGTCATAGTTGACGGCGGTTTTGGGCAGGCCGTCCCGGTTCAGGAACAGGAAGTCCTTATAACCATCAACCTCAATGCACCTGCCGTCCCTGCGCTTCTTCAACACGCGCTCAAACGCTTCATAGGCGGCTGCGCTCATCGGCACTTGACGGAATCCGCTTTCTGTTTTTGGCGCTTCGATATAGTAGCCGTCCTCGGTGCTTCTCAAAAGCTGGTGGTCTACATTCACAAAGCGCTTTTCAAAATTCAGGTCGGCGGGCGTCAGACCGCAGAGTTCGGAAATACGAAGCCCGGTTTCCAGCAGGATCACCACCTCGTCATAATACTTGACATAGACGGGATCGTTCTGCATGAAGTCCAAAAGCTCGTTTTCCTGTGTAGGGGTAAGCGGCACCTTTGGTACGGTATCATCGTTGATAACCTCATTGATCTGGAAGTCAAAGGGATTCTTGCGGAGGCAGTCGTCCTGTACGGCCATATAAAAAATGGCTTTTAAGGAACGCTTGCTGTTGCAGATGGTGTTGTAGGCAACGCCTTTTTCCTGCATACGCAAGGCCCATTCTTTTGCGTCGGACAGCTTCACGCTGTCAATGCTGGCCGCGCCCAGCTTATCTTCGGACAGAAGTTTCATTAACTGCTGGCGGCTCTTTTGGGTTCCTTTCCGCACATTCCCGCGCTGCCGGGTGTACTTTTCATAAAGCTGGCACACGGTCATTTTCTTGCCGATGGTGTCTATCCCGTCGTCAAGGTCTTTCTGTATCTGCTTGATCTTCTCGCGCAGGGAAAGACAGGGCCGTTTCCCGGCAGGTACTTTGTCGGTAGGTACTAACTTCCATGAGTAAACAAACTGGGTTTCTCCAAAGGTGTCAATGTATTTGTAAGCGTATCTTCCATCTGATCGCTGGCTCTCTCCAGACTTCAAAAGGCGGCCTTTGTTGTCCCGTCTTTTTTCATCTCGTTCTTTTCTTGGCATTTCGTCATGCTCCTTTCCATGACGGAAAGAGCCTTGACACGCTTATAACCTATTATAACACGAGCAAGGCCCTTTTTCACTATATTGTGTCAAGGGAATCAATAATTTTTTCAAACTGCTTCCGTTTGATCTGGATGCGGTTGCCGTTCAGGATCACCCATCCAGCGGTGGGGTTTTCCTCGGCAAGCCGACGCAGTTTGTTTTCCCCGATCCGAAAATATTTGGACGCTTCCTCAATGGTAAGCGTGTATTTTTCCCAAATAGGCACATCGTTATTACTCATAACATGGCCCCCTTTCTTTTCAAAACAAAGGTTGTTTTTTGCGAAAGTGGGCAGAAAATAACGGACGGCTGCTGGCACAGCTCCACGGGAATCTCACCCCCGCGTGGTTCTCACGCGGCCCTGCTCGTTGCCTGCGACGCTTCAAACGCTCGGACTACGACGGCAAGGGAGTATCATTGTCCTATCTGCGCGTCGTCGCCCGCAGGCTGCCACACCTGCTTTACGGCACGGTAAAATCGCTCCGCTTACCCCAATGAGGGAAAGCCTCTTGGCGCACCTGCCGCCCGGCTCGGCACAGACAGAATGTATCCGTCTGCCCTATGACGCGCCGCCATTGTCCTGCGGGCGTATTTGTCAAGGAACAAAGGGGCCGCCGGGAAAACAGGCAGGCGGGGAAAGGGAAAGCCGCCTGTCTATGGCCGGGGCCTTAACCGTCAGTCGCCAATGGGACTAACGATGGAATGGATCAGCTTGATTTGCAATCGGCGCTTCATATACTCGTCAATGCAGATATGAGGCTGGCCGCTGCCGTCATAGAGCGTCCGGGTACACAGCTTATTGATATAGCCGTCGTAATGCTGCAAGACACGCTCCACGGCTTCGGCGTTACCGGCGCAGGCCGCGTCGATCACAAAATCAGGCAGAGGGCTTTTGCCCTTGTAACTGGATTGCTTCATCCGCGTTTAACCTCCCTCCGGCATGAACGCCATCAATTTTATACGCAAGTCTTTCAGGGTGCTTGTCCTGTGGCGCTGTACTGCGCTGCGGGACATTCCCATCAGGCGGCCGATTTCTTCGTCAGTCAAATCCAGAACAAAGCGGAGAATCAAAATACTCTGCTCGTCTTTTGGCAGGCTGGCAAACGCTTCGGCCACAAGCTCGTTGTCGATATGTAGGTCATAGCCATGCGAACTGAATGTAAAGCTGTCGCAGGAATACCGATCTACGGTCGAGAGCTTGTCCCAATCAGCCGGGGAAACAGCGTCCAGCGACACTTCACGGTCGCGGCGGCATTTCATTTCCCGCAGATAATCTATCGCCTCATGGTACAGAACCAGCTTGCAATAGCGGTCAAACTGGCTCCATTCACCGTATTTGCGGGGGATCGCTTCCATCTTCTCACCCCCTTTCTATGGGGGATGTGGTGGTTCTCTCCCTTTCCGCCAATAGAGCGAATGGAATCTCTCTGGCTGCCCGCTAAACGCCTCCTTTTTTCACTTTTTTGAAATTTCTTTTTGCGCCGGATAGCAGGCCGCAGGAAACAACAAAATTCGCCCGGCAGGTCAAAGACCCACAGGGCGAAACAAAAAGCAATATGTTCTTTCCCTACATGGTATAGTACATACGCACAGCCGCTTGTCCCCGCTGCCGGGGGACGGCTTTTTTTGACAGGCTTATCCCTGTCGGATTCTGTCGATATGGTTTACATTGCATGGCGGCTCCCTCCTAAAGCCGCCATGCCAGAACACGGTGCAGGGGTCGTCGAAGCAAACAGAAACGGCGGCCTTGATTTACTCAAAACCGCCGTATCAGCTATGTGGGTTTGCATGGGAAATGATCTGCCTGCCAGCGGTTTTTTTCTTTTCCCCGCCGGGGAGGCAGATGTTTAGATTGATTCAAACTAAATTCTACCGACAAAAGCAATAATAAAGTATAAGTATTGTACTTCTATACATCAATTCTTCCGATGATTACAGCTCAATTCTTGCTTTCGATGGCTTATCTTCATAATAGGTAACTTTAATCGTTGTTCCCTTGTCAGGAACTTTGTTTCCTGCACCAATCCATTTTCGGCAGATGTAATCTTTGCCGTCTATCGTATATTTGACCTTGATAGTATGCGGAAAGGCTGCGCCATCCATAGCATGAGCGCGGGCAGGTTTACGATTCACTTTTAACCACCATTGTTTTGTAACTGAAATTACAGTTCCCATCGTTTCTTTTTCCATAAGTTATACCTCCGATGATATTTTTCGGATATTTTTGATTGATGATACCTATTTTCTGTTCAACCTTTTGTTCATCCCGAATTGCGATCATTCTTTTTCTTATCCCGATATTTCCGTATGAGTTTATTACGGATAGGAACGCCAACACCAAGCAAAAGCACAACTGCCAAAATTGTAAAATCCATACAATCACCTCACATTTCTTTGTTCTTCATAATCCGAATGGACAAGAAGATTGAAACCGCATACATCACAACAATAGCAAAAACCGCAAGGAAAACGAGAAGTATCGGAGAAGATTCAACGACTGAAATAATTGAGTTCCCGATAGCTGGCATTTTAGAGAGAAGAAGTAAAGTCACCAAAAAACCGGCCACTGGAATATACATAAATACCCGTCCTTTGATTGAGCCGTACTTGTAATATCCCGGAATCTGGAACACGGTATAGAGTGCAAATAAGAATACTCCTGCAATAGCGGCAGTTACAATATCAAATACGCCAACTGTTTCACCCAGCACTTTCAAGACAAGCGGCTGTGCAATCAAAGAAAGAATCAAGGAAAGAAGCCCCATTGCAAGGACAAAAACATAGCGTCCGATCACAAGCTCGCTTTTACGAACAGGTAAAATACCAAACAGACGATCCATGCTGTTTTTTTCTGTGATGGAAAAGGTATATCCCGTCGTCATGGCAATAAAGCACATAGCAAATGATACCCCTGTCAGCAAAGAACGATTGATTGCGGCAAACACAATCGGCAGGAGCAGGGTAAAGCAAATCGTCTTAAAATATGGTTTTACCAATGCAATATCTAATTTTGTGGATTTCAAAATATTACTCATAATCGTCACCTTTCTTGCTTGTAAACACTACAATTTCATCAATGGTGGCAGGATCAACGGTCAGGTTAGGGAAACCGCTAATATCTTCGGTTTTCATCAGAGCCTCAAATCCCGTAGGGAATGTACGAATACCAGCCGCCTTATTTTTCAGATCATCGGACAGTTCCTCAATTCCACCTTTTACAATGCGGAACATATCTACAAAATCATCTTTGCTGCCAGTAAAGTACAGCTCGCCATAACTGATGTAGGTAATATAATCGGCTGCACGCTCCAAATCGCCTGTGATATGGGTGGAGAACAAAACACTATGCTCGCCATCTTCAATATACTCTGAAAGAATTTTCAAAAGTTCATCTCTGGAAACCGGATCAAGTCCACTGGTCGGCTCGTCGAGGATCAGCAGTTTGGCGTCGTATGAAAACGCACAGGCAAGCATTAACTTCATCTGCATACCTTTGGAAAGTTCTTTTACCTTTTTGGTTGGTGCAATGTGAAATTTCCGTAACATATCCGCAAATTTCTGGCTGTCCCAATTTGGATAAAATACCGAAATGGATTTTTCAACCTGCGACACTTTCCAATCATCACTGAAATAATTTGTATCGAAAACAACGCCCAGCTGTGATTTTACTTTTTGTTCTTCTGCGATATTATCCAGCCCCATCACTTTGACTGTGCCACCGGTGCGCTTGAGCATATTCAAAATCAGTTTGATTGTCGTTGTTTTGCCAGAACCATTCGGGCCAATCAAGCCCATAATATATCCCTTTGGCAAAGTAAAGCTGATATTGTGAAGCTGAAAAGAATCAAAAGATTTTGAAAGATTCGTTACCTCTAAATAATTAGTCATCTGTTTTTACCTCCGTTAAAATGTCCAAAAGGCGATGTAATTCCTCTGTGGATAGATTTGCCATTCTTGCAGCTTTTATTGCTTCGGTGAGATTGTTTTCTACTTTGCAAATAAGCTGCTCCTTAATCAGTTCTGAACCAGACCCCATTACGAAACATCCACGCCCCTGCACATTTTTAACAAAGCCCTCTTGCTCTAATTCTGTGTATGCCTTTGTCACTGTTAAGACGCTGATCTTTAAGTCTTTGGCAAGTGTTCTAAGGGAGGGCAAAGTTTCTTCGGCTTGAAGCTCGCCAGATAAAATAGCCGCCTTGATCTGCTGTTTAATCTGCTCGTATATGGGGACGCCAGATACATTTGAAATAATCAGTTTCATTGCTGCATCCTCCGTGTGTTTTAACTGTTATGCTGTTATGTATAACAGTATAACACGAGAGGCGTATCTTGTCAATATTTCAAAAAGGGGGGTGGCAATAATTTCCTCTGCCTATGTTTCGGGATATGAATTATAAAGTTTAATCTTATTGCATATAGCAACATTCCATTGAGAAAATATGAAATATACAATGTAGATGGGTGGTGCTATATGGCAAATATCAAAGATTGTCCCGGCTTTGAAACTTTCGGCGCGGATGTAAAAGAGGCGCGGAAAGTCAAACAGTTATCGCGTAAGACGCTGGCGGAACAGGTCAATATCGACTGGCGCTATCTTGCCAACATCGAAAATGACGGCACGATTCCCAGCCTGCCGGTTATCATACAGCTTATCAAAATCTGCGGGCTTCCCGTGGAACGGTATTTTAACCCAGAGATCATGCGGGAGGAAAGCGCACTGCGGCAGCGGGTCAGCCACAAGCTGAAACTCTGCCCGGAAGAATTTCTGCCGATCATCGAGGGCGCGATTGACGGGGCCATTCAAATTCAACAGAAGAATGACGAAACGGAGGGTGCATGACAACCCTCTGTTTTGTTTTTGGGAGGACGCAATCTGCGCCCTCTCTTTTTTTGTACGGTTTTCGGAAAAACCGGGATTTTGCGGGTATTTCCTTGGGGTCAGAACGCTTTTTAAGGGAAGAAGAACAAAGACAGCAAGCATAGGGAGTGTAGCCACACTCCCGGCAAACGGCTTCCCGTTTGTAT
>OLRD01000849.1_pt1 | contig 21519 bp, 19 predicted proteins | sample 1672051 | NCBI WGS metagenome assembly OLRD01 (sample SAMEA3136640, study PRJEB25190) | human gut metagenome | biome: human gut; feature: human-associated habitat; material: faeces | place: Austria | collected 2013 | reverse complement strand
TCATCTTCTTCTGGGTGGCGCGCATGGTCGTCTCCGGCATGGAGCAGATGAAAAAGGAGCCGTTTAAGACCGTCTTCATCCACGGCCTTGTCCGCGACGATAAGGGCCGCAAGATGTCCAAGTCCCTCGGCAACGGCATCGATCCGCTGGAGATGGCTGAGAAATACGGTGCGGACGCGCTGCGCTTCAATCTCATCACCGGCAACTCGCCCGGCAACGACATGCGCTTCTACGTCGAGAAGTGCGAGGCCATGCGCAACTTTGCCAATAAGATCTGGAACGCGAGCCGTTATGTGCTCATGAACCTGACCGTCGAAGAGACTGGCCTGCCTGATGTGACAGACCTTGAGATCGAAGATAAGTGGGTGCTCTCCAAACTCAATACGCTCATCAAAGAAGTCACGGAGAACATGGATGCCTATGAACTGGGCGTCGCCTCCGCCAAGGTCTACGACTTTATCTGGGATACCTATTGCGACTGGTATATCGAACTCACCAAGGCAAGACTTTACGGCGAGGACGAAAAGAGCAAGCTGGCCGCGCAGAAGGTTCTGGTGTATGTCCTTGACCAGTTCCTGCGCCTGCTGCACCCGTTTATGCCGTTCATCACCGAAGAGATCTGGCAGGCCATCCCGCACGAGGGCAGCTTCCTCATGCTGGCTGACTGGCCGAAGTATGACGAGAACCTGAACTTCTCCATTGAGGCTGCACACATGGAGTCCGTCATGAATGCCATCCGCTCCATCCGCAACCGCCGCGCCGAGATGAACGTTCCGCCGTCGAAGAAGAGCACGCTCTACGTCGTGTCCGACAAGGGCGAGATCTTCCGGCAGGGCGAGGGCTTCATCTGCCGTCTGGCGTATGCCGACAAGGTCATCATCTGCGAGAACGACCCGGAGGGCCACGAGAACATGGTCTGCGTCGTCACGAATGACGCCAAGCTCTATATCCCGCTGGAGGAGCTGATCGACTTTGAGAAGGAGCTGGCCCGCCTCGAAAAGGAAAAGGCCAACTGCCTGAAGCAGATCGCCATGTTCGAGGGCAAGCTCTCGAACGAGGCATTCGTCTCCCGCGCGCCGGAGAAGGTCGTGGCCGAGCAGCGTGAGAAGCTCGAAAAGAACAGAGCCCTGCTCGCACAGCTGGAAGAAAGTGAAAAGCGGCTCCGTCGGTAACGGTTTCGACCGGAATTTCACCGATTGATTTCTATAATGGACACACAGGAATGCTCCTGTGTGTCCATTTTTTATCTGGAGGCGAACAAATGAATCTCACAAGCTTTTTGCAGGACAAGCAGCTGACCATCGCGCTGCGCGGCGAGATCGACCACCACAGCGCGAAGGATATCATGCGTGTTGTCGGCAACAAAATCGAGCTCTATCTGCCGCGCGTCTGCGTGCTGGATTTCCGGGAGGTCACGTTTATGGACTCGAGCGGCATCGCCATCGTGATCGCCTGCGTCCGCCATATGCGGCAGCTGCGCGGCGAGGTGATCCTCAGAAGTGTGCCGCCGCAGCCGATGAAGGTGCTCCGGGCCTCCGGGATCGAGCGCATCGCAACCTTGGAAGATGAAAGGAGTCTGGTCCATGAAAGCTGAAAATGAAATGACGCTGACCTTCCCCAGCCGGTCCGCCAACGAGGCATTTGCCCGCGCGGCCGTCGCCTGCTTTGCCGCGCAGCTCGACCCGAATCTCGAGGAGCTGAACGATATCAAGACCGCCGTCTCCGAGGCGGTCACCAACTGCATCGTCCACGCCTACCGCGATACGATCGGCCTCGTGACCATCCGCTGCCGCATCCTGCCGGACAGCGTCCTCGACGTTGTCGTGCGCGACAAGGGCTGCGGGATGGAGGACATCGAAAAGGCCCGCACGCCCATGTTCACGACCGGCGGCCCCGAGCGCAGCGGCATGGGCTTTACGATCATGGAGAGCTTCATGACCTCGCTGCAGGTCACGTCGAAGCCGGGGCGGGGGACGACGGTACATATGAAGCGGAAGATCGTGCAGCGGGGGAAGAACGCTTGAGCGAGACGATCACGCTCATCACGCAGGCTCAGCAGGGCGACCGGACGGCCACGGAGCGGCTCGTGACGGAGAATACCGGCCTGATCTGGTCGATCGCGCGGCGGTATTTCGGCCGCGGCGTGGAGCCGGACGATCTGTTCCAGCTGGGCTGCGTCGGCTTTCTCAAGGCCGTCGAGGGCTTTGACACGGCCTACGGCACGCAGTTTTCCACCTACGCCGTGCCGAAGATCGCAGGGGAGATCCGCCGCTTCCTGCGCGACGACGGCGCCGTCAAGGTCAGCCGCAGCATCAAGGAGCGCGCGGCTGCCATCAAAAAAACGCGCGAGCGCCTGACCGGCGACTTCGGCCGCGAGCCGACGGTATCCGAGCTGTCGGAGGCTATGGGGCTGTCTCCCGAGGAGATCGCCAGCGCCGAGACGGCCACCAGCGCCGCCGAATCGATCCAGCGGCAGACCGGCGAGGAGGGCTTTTCCCTTGAAGACGTCCTCTGCACGGACGGCATGGAGGAAAAGCTGCTGGAAAAGCTCGCCCTGCGGGAGGCGCTGCGGCATCTGGGCGAGAAGGAGCGGCTCGTCATCCAGCTGCGCTATTACCACAGCCTGACGCAGCAGCGCGTGGCGGAGCTCATCGGCGTCTCGCAGGTCCAGGTCAGCCGGATCGAAAAGAAAGCGCTCGAACGGCTTCGAACATTTTTTTGATATCGACAAATCCGGTCAGATGCGGTAGAATATCCATAGTTTATTGAAGCGTCAGCTGACGCAAAGGTGAAGCTATGGAACAGACATTTGAATCCCGATTTCTGGCCGCCCGCCGCGCGGTCATCGCCGCGCGCTTTCAGAATCTCAACGCCATGCAGCTCGAGGGCGTCCTGACCACACAGGGCCCGCTGCTGCTGCTGGCCGGCGCGGGCAGCGGCAAAACGACGGTCCTCATCAACCGCATTGCGAACCTCATCGCCTTCGGTGAAGGCTCCGACTCGCAGGAGGTCCCGGACTACGTGACCGAAGAGGACCTTACATATCTCGAAACGTACCTCAAAACGCAGGATCCCGCCATGCAGCTGCAGGCCGAGCGCCTGTGCGCGCTCCGGCCCGCCGCGCCGTGGTCCATCCTCGCCATCACGTTCACCAACAAGGCCGCCAACGAGCTCAAAAGCCGGCTGCAGGCGCTGCTCGGCGATTACGCCATGGACGTCTGGGCCATGACGTTCCACGCGGCCTGCTGCCGCATCCTGCGGCGGGAGATCGACCGGCTGGACGGCTATACCGGCCGCTTCACGATCTACGACTCGAGCGATTCCGAGCGCGTGATGAAGGATATCCTCCGCGATTTTGACCTGGACGAAAAGGCACTGCCGCCGCGGCTGGCCCTGTCCGTCATCAGCAAGGCCAAGGACCGGCGGCAGGACCCGGCGGCGTTTTCCAAACACGCCGGGAAGTCCGGCGATTTCCGCATGGACCGCATCGCGCAGCTCTACGAGGAATACGACAAGCGTCTGCACGGGGCGAACGCGCTCGACTTTGACGACATCATCCTCAAGACCGTCGAGCTGCTCGAGACCTTCGAGGACGTGCGGACCTATTACCAGCAGAAGTTCCACTACATCATGATCGACGAGTATCAGGACACGAACCAGCTGCAGTACCAGCTGACGTCGCTGCTCGCGGGCGGATACGAAAATATCTGCGTCGTCGGCGACGACGATCAGTCGATCTACAAATTCCGCGGTGCGACGATCGAGAACATCCTCTCGTTTGAAAAGCAGTTCAAGGGCACGCGCGTGATCCGGCTCGAGCAGAACTACCGCTCGACGCAGGCGATTTTGAACGCGGCGAACGCCGTCATTGCGCACAACCGCGGCCGCAAGGGCAAAAAGCTCTGGACCGAAAACGCTGCTGGCGACCAGATCACCGTCTATGAGGCCTCCAGCGAAACGGACGAGGCTAATTTTGTGACCAACCGCATCATCTCCATGTCAAAGGGGAAGAATTTCAAGGACTTCGCCGTGCTCTACCGCACGAACGCGCAGTCCAACGCGGTCGAAAACTCGTTCAAGCGCAGCGGCATCCCGTACCGCATCATCGGCGGCACGCGCTTCTTTGACCGCGCGGAGGTCAAGGACATGCTGGCCTACCTCTGCGTCATCAATAACCGCGCCGACGAGCTGCGGCTGCAGCGCATCATCAATAACCCGCCGCGCGGCATCGGCGGCAAGACGCTCGAAATGGCCGAGCGGCAGGCGGCCGCGGCCGGCGTCCCGCTGTACACGGTCGTCTCCGACCCCTACAGCTACCCGAGCCTGGAAAAGGCGGCTGCGAAGCTCATGGCCTTCACGGTCATCATCGAGGAATGCGCGGAGCTGCTGCAGAAGCTGCCGCTGCCGGATTTCTATGAGGAGGTCATGACGCGCACCGGCTATCTGCAGATGCTCGAGGAGAAGGGCGACGTGGAATCCCGCACCCGCGCGGAGAACGTCCGCGAACTCAAATCCAGCATCCTCAGCTACATGGAAAACACCGAGACGCCCACGCTGGCGGGCTTCCTGGAGGAGATCGCCCTCTATACGGACATTGAGCAGTACGACCCGGATGCCGATGCCGTCGTCATGATGACGATGCACGCGGCCAAGGGTCTGGAGTTCCCGAACGTGTTCCTTGTCGGTCTGGAGGAGGGACTGTTCCCCTCGAACCGCTGCATGAGCGAGCCGGAGGAGCTGGAAGAGGAGCGGCGGCTGTGCTACGTCGCCATCACCCGGGCCAAGCAGCATCTGGTCATCACCTACGCGCGCCAGCGTATGCTCTACGGCCGCACGACGACAAATCTGCCGTCCCGCTTCGTCGACGAGCTCCCGGCCGAGTCGGTCAAGCGCATCGGCGCGCCGAAGCCGAGCTACCAGCAGACTGAGCCGAGGCAATACGGCTCCTTCGGCCGCGTCAGCATCTACGGCGACAGCTATAACGACTTTTCCCAGATCCCCACGCGGCCGAAGCCGCAGAAGGACTATTCCGTCCACACCGCACCGAAGCCTGCGCCAAAGGTCAGCTTTGCCGCAGGCGAGATGGTCCAGCACAAGGCCTTTGGCCGCGGCATGATCCTGACGGTCCTGCCGATGGGCAACGACGCACTGCTGGAAATCGCCTTTGACGGCGTCGGCACCAAGCGCCTCATGGCCAACACGGCGGCGCAGCACATGAAAAAGCTGTAATATCCCCGGCGCTCCGGCATAGCCTATGCTGGGGGTGTATGGAGATGAGCCGGAGGAAGCGAAGACGCAGAAGGATCCTTCTGATCGCGCTGCTGCTTGTCATTACGGGGCTGATCCTGCTCACGCAGCTGCATCTGTCACCGTATATCCGCGAGCTTGCACGCAATCAGGCGGTCAACGCCGCATCGAACGCCATCACAGGATCCGTCAGCGAAATGCTCCGCACGGGTAACACGGATTTTTCCCGCGTGATCGTGCTGGAAAAGGACGTACAGGGCAACATTACCGCGCTCCGCACCGACATGGGCCAGGTCGAGCGGATGAAGATCGAGGTGCTCGGCGCGCTCGACGGGCTCATCGATCAGATCAATACGCAGCAGATGGGTATTCCGCTCGGAAATCTCCTGCTGCCGGATCTTCTGGCCGGGACAGGGCCGGTCCTGCCCGTCAAGGCCGTCAGCCTCACCGTATCGAATGCTGACTTTTTCTCGGATTTTTCAGAGGCCGGCATCAACCAGACCCTGCAGACGCTCAAGGTCAAATTCACCATCAGCCTGACCATTCTCACGACGGTCGGCTACGAGTCGGTCGACGTGGACAGCGACGTGATGGTGGCGCAGACCGTGATCGTCGGCCGGGTACCAGAAACTTATGTAAACTTAGGACATCTTACCGCAGCAGAAGGTTGGGATCAATATGGAACCGAAACAGCAGATCGAACAGCTGACCCGGGAACTTGAGCACGCCGGATATCTCTACTACGTGCTCGATAACCCGGAGATGAGCGACTATGACTATGACCACAAGCTCCGCCAACTCGAGGAGCTGGAAGCACAGTACCCGCAGTATGCCTCGCCGCTCAGCCCGACGCGCCGCGTCGGCGGGCAGGCGCTGAGCGAGTTCGTCAAGGTGCGCCACGCCGTCCCGCTGGAGAGCCTGCAGGACGTGTTTTCCTTTGACGAGCTGCGGGACTTCGATGCGCATGTGCGCGAGGAGGAGCCGGACGCGGAATACTCCGTCGAGCCGAAGGTCGACGGGCTGTCCGTGGCGCTGGAATACGTGGACGGCCGCTTTGTCCGCGGCGCGACCCGCGGCGACGGCCTCGTCGGTGAGGACGTGACGGAGAATCTGAAGACCGTCCGCTCCATCCCCATGACGCTGACTGGCGCGCCCGCGCGTCTCATCGTGCGCGGCGAGGTCTTCATGCCCCGCGCCAGCTTTGAAGCGCTCAACGCCGAGCAGGAGAAGCTCGGCAAGCCGCTGTTTGCCAACCCGCGCAACGCCGCGGCGGGCTCCTTGCGGCAGCTGGACCCGGGTGTGGCGGCAAAGCGGAAGCTCGACATTCTCGTCTTCAACCTGCAGCTCGCGGAGGGCGTCACGTTCCGGACGCACAGCGAAACGCTTGACTATCTGCGAGCGCTCAAGTTCAAGGTCATACCTTACACGCTCTGCCGTGATATGGACAAAGCGGAGCAGCTGATCACCCAGCTCGGCGAGACCCGCTATGAGCTGCCGTATGATATCGACGGAGCCGTCATGAAGCTCAACAGTCTGGCCGGGCGCGAGCGGCTCGGCAGCACGGCGAAGTTCCCGCGCTGGGCGGCGGCCTTCAAATACCCGCCGGAGATCAAGGAGACCGTGCTGCAGGATATCGTCGTGCAGGTGGGGCGCACGGGCGTGCTGACCCCGCGGGCGATCGTGGCCCCGGTCCATCTCGCCGGGACGACCGTCACCGCCGCGACGCTCCACAACCAGGACTTTATCACCGACAAGGATATCCGCATCGGCGACACCGTCAGGATCCGCAAGGCAGGGGAGATCATCCCGGAGATCCTGGAGGTCGTTCCCGCAAAGCGTCCGGCGGACGCCGTGCCGTACCGCCTGCCGGACCGCTGCCCCGTCTGCGGCGCGCCGGTCGTGCGCGATGAGGACGGCGCTGCCCTGCGCTGCACGGGCGCGGAGTGCCCGGCACAGCTGTCCAGAAATCTGGCGCACTTCGTCTCGCGCGAGGCCATGAACATCGACGGCCTCGGCAGCGCGATCATCGACCTGCTGATCGAGGAAAAGATGGTCTCCAACCCCGCGGACCTCTACGCGCTGGACTATGCCGCCTTCGCAAAGCTCCCCGGGCAGGGGAAAAAGTCCGCCGCGAACCTCAAAGCCGCCATCGAGGCCAGCAAGCAGAACGATCTGGCCCGGCTGCTGTGCGCGCTTGGCATCCGGCAGGTCGGCAGCAAGGCGGCCAAGGTGCTCGCGTCGACGTTCGGGAGTCTCGATGCTCTGCAGCACGCATCGCTGGAGGATCTGACGGCTGTCCCCGATATCGGCGAAACGACGGCGCAGAACATCCTCGATTACTTTGCCAGCCCGCAGTCACAGGACCTGATCGATCGGCTGCGCGTGGCAGGTGTAAACTTTATGTCAACCAACCAGGTGACGGATACGCGCTTTGCGGGCAAGACCTTTGTCCTGACCGGCGCGCTGAGCCTGTTTACGCGCGAGGAGGCGACGGAGAAGATCGAGTCGTTCGGCGGTAAGGCCGCCTCGTCCGTCTCGAAAAAGACGACGTACGTCGTCGCCGGGGAAAACGCAGGCAGCAAGCTCCGCAAGGCGCAGGAGCTTGGCGTCCCCGTGCTTTCCGAGCAGGAATTTCTGGAGCTGCTGCAATGAGGATCACACTGGTCAGCAGCTGCGGGCTCGTGCTGGAAGCGGAGGGGCGGACGCTTCTGGTCGACGCGCTCAACAAGCAGTTCCGCTGCTATTACGGCCTGCCGCCCGAGACCTTCTCGCAGATGCTGGCAGGGGAGCCGCCCTATGACGCGCTCTGCGGTATCCTGTGCACGCACGCGCACCCCGATCATTACAATGCGCTCCGCACCCGGCAGCTGCAGGCAGCCAGCGGTGCGCCCGTCTTCGTTCCGCAGCCGCAGACGCCGCCCCAGCTGGCGCTGCAGTTCGGCCCGTTCTGCGTTGAATACCACCAGTTTGCGCATACGCCCGTGCCGGGGTGGGATGCAATCACACACGGTGTGTATTTCATCTCGGCCGCGGGTGTCAGCGTCTATGTGACTGCGGACGCGAGCATCGACGCGGTACAGCACCGCGCGATCCTTCACGGCCGCCGCGCCGACGCGGCGTTCTGGAACGGCCAGATCCTGTCCTATCCCGAAACGCGCGCGCTGCTGCCCGAGGCAGCGAAAAAGAATTATGTCTACCACATCCCGGTCGACGAAAAGGATGCCTGCGGCGTCCGCCGCAAATGCGAACGCAACATGGCCCGCTTCGGCGCAGAACTTCCCAATGTTTCGCTGCTGGAGGCTTACCCGTCACAGATCCTGCTATAACAAACGACCAGCCCGGAGTCGGGCTGATCGTTTGCTTTATGTTAACTTATTCTTCGCTTTCCGCAGGCGCGTGCTTTTCCTTCTCCACCCAGGTCATGCCGAGCAGGATGAGCAGGATCCCGGCGGCACGCAGCAGGCTGAACGTGCCGTAGAACACATAGTCCAGCGTCAGCGACATCCCGAGATTGCCGACCAGCATCAGAACGGAGGAGACCAGCGTGTTGGAATGCAGCGTCCCGATGATCTGCAGCAGCTGCGCGAGCAGTCCGCAGATGCTCCCGAGATAGACCCACCAGGGGACGGCTGTGATGTAGCCCCACGTGAGCTCCTTCCCGTTTTTGAGCACAAAAACGAGCAGCAGAGACAGAACTGTCGCCTCCACATAGTTGATCAGCGCGCCGTTGGCCGTGCCGAACAGCTTTCCGGCCCGGACATTCGTCATGCGGTTGATGGAGTTGAAAAACCCGTTCAGCAGGGCAGTCAGATAATAGATCATGCAGCCGCCTCCTCAGTTCAGAACTACAAGGATCACGCCCAGCAGCACGAGTGCATAGCCCGGCAGCTGCCGCCTGCGGATCCGCGTGACCGGCATGCCGAACAGACCGAACCGGTCGATCAGCGCCGAGGAGACGAGCTGCCCCGCCGTGGAGAGCGCCATAAACGCGCTCGCGCCGACATGCAGCGTACACCAGCTGGAGGTCGCGACGATCCCGATGCCCATCGCGCCGACCAGATACACATACCACGGCGCGCCGGAAAACCGCAGCGGCTGCCGCTTGACCAGCAGATAGCCGAGCAGCAGCACGAGCGCGATGCCGTGGACAAAGAAGCAGATGCCGAACAGACTGAAGTAGTTGCCCATCTGCGCGTTGAGCGAGACCATGACGCCCTGCAGAATGCCGGCCAGAAGCAAAAATCCAAGATACAGCAAAGCCTGTCCTCCGTTTCTCAGCGCGCAGCCGCGCCGGACTCGTCTGTCAAAAAGCGGTCGAGCTGCGCTTCGACCTCCGGGCGGCGCTTGAAGCGCGGATGCCCGGTCAGCTGGCCGCGGGCCATGACCATCCCGACGTGCCGCAGCGCGCGCAGATCCTCCAGCGGGTTTGCAGCGGTCACGATCAGGTCTGCGCACTTGCCCGGCGCAACGGTGCCGGTCTCGCTGCCGATGCCGGCGAGCTCCGCGCTCCGGCTCGTTGCGGTGTAGAGAGCGAAGGCGTTGGAGACGCCGGTATATTTGTGGAAATAAAACAGCTCACGCCAGAAATCATACTGGGTGATCCACGGGCAGCCGACGTCGTTGCCGAGCACGACGGGAATGTCGTTGGCAAGCGCGGCCTTCGCGCAGTCGATGATGCCCTCAAAGACGATCGTGCCGTTGTACTGCTCGACCTCAGTCGCGTGGGTGATGGAACGGTCAAACAGCGCGTAGGGCAGGGCAGGCGAGATCGTCGTGCAGAGAAACGCGCCGGTATCTTTGAACAGGCGCAGGATCTCCGCGTCCGGCTTTGCGCCGTGCTCGATCGAATCCACGCCGTTTTCCAGCGCCGCGCGCACGCCCTGCGGCGACTCGACGTGGGCCGCAACGCGGTATCCCGCGGCGTGTGCCCGGTCGCAGACGGCCTTGATCATCTCCGGCGGCATCTTCATTTCGCCCGGGACGCCTTTTTCCTTCGCGTCCATCACGCCACCCGTGATCATCAGCTTGATGAGGTCGACGCCCTGCGCCTCTGCGGCATCCAGCTGCGCGAGCGCCTCAGGAATAGAGTGCGCGGCCACGGCGACCGACCCGGCCATATGTCCGCCCGGGACGGAGATCCCCTCGTTGGCGGCCAGGATCCGCGGCCCTACGCGGCGGCCCGCCGCGATCTCATCGCGCAGCCGCGTGTCAAAATCGGCAAGACCGCCGACCGTGCGGATGGTCGTGACGCCGCTCATCAGCTCCGTCCGGGCAAAGCCGCAGACCATCTGATAGGCGATCTTCCGCGTCAGCGCCGTGGAGAGGATCGTGCGGACCAGCTTTTCGTTGTCCCGCTGCTTTTTCTGCGGCTTGCCGCTGCCTGCAAGATGGACATGCATGTTGATCAGGCCCGGCATCAGATACCGGCCCTGCAGGTCGACGACGGTATAGCCGTCAAGCGGCGTCCCCTCCGGGACGATGGCGCTGATGCGCTCTCCGTCCGTCAGGACGCAGAGTCCTTCCTGCACCTGCATGTCCTTCGTGCCGTCCAGGAGCTTTCCGTGCGTGAATGCGTATTTCATAGAATATCCCTCACTTTTCTGCTGTACAGTATAGCTTGTTGCGCGGGACCTGTAAAGCCGCAGCGTGCGGAAAGTGTGCAAAAAACAGCGGCCCGGAAGAAAACCGGCGCCGTCGACCCGGAAAACAGATTGACAGGCGGCCGCGGCGGGACTATGATAGAACTAGACCGGGCGGCTTCAGCGGCCGCGCGGATCATTGCATAAAAAGGAGAACTTTTTGAAGCTGATCACCTGTGCATCGGAGCGTGTGGGCTGACCGGGAGGTCCGGCAAATCTCACACGCCGCGCCTCCCGAAGCTTTACGATTCGATCTTCAGGAGGATCCACCATGAATCGGGAAAACAAACGCAAAACGTTCGAAAAAGGCTATTATAAGACACATGCCTGTAATGACAGCTTTACCTGCAAGGTCTGCGGGCGGCTCTGCACCCCGCAGAACGCAGGGAGTGACCACCGCAACCATTGCCCCAACTGCCTCTCCAGCCTCCACGTCGACCTCGAGCCCGGCGACCGGGCATCCGACTGCGGCGGGATCATGGACCCGGTCGCGGTCTGGGTGCGCAAGGGCGGGGAATGGGCCATCATCCACCGCTGCCGCCGCTGCGGGGCGCTCAGCTCCAACCGCGTCGCGGCGGACGATAACCCCATGAAGCTCATGAGCATCGCCATGAAGCCGCTGTGCGAGCCGCCGTTCCCGCTGGAACGGCTGGAAGAGATGACGGCCCTCATGGGCGGCGACGGACGTCTGCGCTGAGCCGTTTTTGAACAGGACCAAGGCACAACAGCGCCCGCAGCGGAGATCCGCTGCGGGCGCTGCTTTTTCATGAGGACCGGCGGGTCCCTCAGCCAAATACGCCGACGTAGGTGAAATTCTGCGAAGCCTCCGGCGTGGGGATCCCGGTCTGCACGATGGTCATGTGTTCCGCGATCTTTTCCGTGACATCCCAGTCGCCGCCCAGGAACACCACGCAGAGCTTGTCCGCGTCATAGAGCAGGAGGAAATGATGGGTGATGTCTGCATTGCGGTCTATGTCATACGTTTCGATCCAGCAGGCATACAGATCGTTCAGCATCCCTTCCTTGATGATCGCCGGGTCGTCTCCGGGCACCAGAAGATCGCAGCCCGCAACCTCGTTGGCGGACAGGCAGCTGAACGTGAAGCGCACCTGCGCTGTGCTGTCGGTGGAGTAAACGCAGTCCTTTGCCAGCTCCATCTGGGCATCGGAGATGCCGTCCAGCTGCGCCGGACTGCGCATGGCAATGACGTCATACAGATACGCGGTATTGTCCGGGATCAGCGCCGTTGGCGTCCAGCCAAACTGCACACCGCAGTAGGTGCCGGACGTGCGGCCTTCCGTGTCGACGCGGATGATCGCGTCTCTGGAAAAATCATAGGAAAACGGCTCCAGCGTGCCATCCGGACGAATGGATGCGCCCTCGGCATGATACGTGGTCTCCGCATTGGAGACGGACGCGTAATGCAGCACCGCCGCCGCACCGCACAGCACCGCGATGGCTGCGGCCGCGGCGATCATAATGCGGATAACGCGCTTGCGGCCGTGCTTTTTTGCATCCTGCTGCACAAGCTGCATCGTGCCGTTCAAAATCCCTGCCTGCCGATCTTCCGGCAGCGCTTCGACCGGCACATCCGGCAGCGCCGCTGCCTGCAGGATCCTGTCAATCCGATTCATATACAAACCCTCCCCGGCATAATTCGTTTCTGATGGCCTCCCGGCTGCGCACCAGCCGCATCCGGACCGCTGCAGGCGTCAGCCCGAGCGCCGCGGCGATCTCTACTGCCGGTTGACATAAATCATAAAACCGGCAGATGATCTCGCGGTCTGTCTCGGATAGCTGCGCGACGGCGGCACGGAGCTGCTGTGCCTGTTCTCGCTTCGTGGCTTCCTCAAGAAGAAAATCGTCCGTTCCGGCCAGATCCTCGTCCAGCGGTATCTCGCTGCGGCTTTTCCGCAGCCGGTCGACGGTCTTGTTCCGCGCGACGCTCCCGAGCCACGCGCGAAGATGCCCGGCCTTCACCGTCCGGCACGACTGCCAGAGCGCGAAAAAGACGCTCGAAGCCAGCTCGTCCTCATCCTCCGGCGAGAGAAGCCCGCGGCTGCGGTTGTGAATGACGGTGACGACATACGCGCTGTACTGCGTGATTGCCGCCGCGAGCGCCTGCTCGTCGCCGTGACGCAGGCGGGAAAGCAGGTTCTGTTCGTCCATGCAGTGTCCTCCAATCTGTTTTGGTCAGCTGACACCCATATAGTCGGCAGACAGGGGAGAAGTGTAACAAAAGACCCGGCGCATCCATGCGCCGGGCCTGCCATTCAGTTTTTGACGCCGTAAGTCTGCACTTCTGCGATAAGCCGGTCAAGAAGTTCAGGATCGACTGAATGATAAACCTGAAATCCACGGTTGTTCGGTCCGGCGACGACCACCTGTGAGCCGGAGAAGGTCAGACTACAGCATTCATCCTCAAACCGTCCCCATGCGAACATCAGATTGACAGAACGGCTGTCATAGTCCTTATCGCTGCTAACGGAAGTCAAGCCGCCCGGAAGAAGATTCCTGAGATCCTGCCGGTAGGAGGCAGAACTTAAAACGGATAAAACAGCTTCATATTCTGTGCTTCCGGCGGAACAGTATTGTAGGTTCCAGATGTCAAACGAAGGACTGCCGTTTTCAAACCTGGCAGCAGTGACAATGGCGGCCATGTTCAGATCCGGATATTCCGCCGGGATACCGGTCACTTCCGCAAAGGAATGCGGCCAGAGCAGCCACACGGCGAAGCATAGGACGATGATCGCGAGGAGCAGAAGGATGCATTTCTTCGTTCCGGTCCGCATGGCAGGGTCCTCCGTTCTTCAGGGTGTTTCCATCATAGCAGGATCCTGAAATTTTGTCCAGCGGCTCAGAAAAACAGCAGCTTTTCTTCCCGGAAGGAAACAGGAAGCGTCTGCCCGGCGGCATATGTACCGGCTGCATCGCATTCCGCGCGCAGGACCGGCGACCCCTCTGCCGCGCCCTCCGGCTGCAGCAGAAGGATCGCGTGCCCGGCATCCGGGATGATGCGCAGGATGCGGAAGGGCGTGCCGCTTCCGCCAAGCTCCAGCGCCGTCTGCGGCACAGCCAGTATTGCCGCGCCGTCCCTGCGGGCAGGGAGCTGCAGCGGCCAGCCGTCGACGCAGCCGTCTTTTGTCAGCAGGAAGAAGTTCTTGCAGCCGGTCAGCCGGGCCGCGCTGACGGACGCAGGGGCGTCCAGCAGCGCCTGCACCGGCTGCAGCGCGCCGGTCTGGCCGTTTTCCATGACGCACACGCGCGCGCAGTTGCGGCAGCACTCGCCAAGATCGTGGCTGACCCAGAGGATCGGCCCGTCAAACGCCCCCAGCAGCTCGCCGAGCTCGAGCTCCCACTTGAGGTAGCTGTCGAGCACGGCGATCTCCTGGTTCGTGACCTGCAGCCCTGCGGCGACGCGCGGCAGGATGAGATCTAAGATCGTCGCCTTCGCGTACATGACGCAGCCAGGAAGACCCATTACAGGCTGGCCGTCTTCGTAGTATCCCAGCAGGAACATGGCCCCGGGCAGGACCGGTGCGCCGTAGGTCACGATCCGCGCTCCGCTCCGGGCGATCGCGCCGGGGGTATTGTCGTCGGGATCGACGCTCATGCCGCCGGTGCAGAGGATCGTGTCGACCGGCTTTTTCCGCATCTCGTCGATCGCCGCGGCGTCGACTTCAGGCCCTCGACCCACATGGCGACGGGGATGGCGCGGATCTCCCGGTCGAGCACGGCGAGCGTCGCCTCCGGCGTCACGTCGCACGGAGAGAGACCGGTGCCCCCGGTCGTGACGACCAGATCGGCCTGCAATATGTCGCAGGCATGGACGATGGCCGCAGAGATCTGCCCCTCCTCGTCCGGAACGGTCTGCATTGCCTGCACGGCAAAGCCGGCGTTTTCAAGCATGCCGCGGATGGCCGGGCCGCTGGTGTCGGTCCGGGTCCCGGCAGCGCAGGAATCGCTGACGGTAAGAATGACTGCCTGATAGGACATGAAGAGATCCCTCCTGTATCGTTTTTTCTATCCTACAATATTTTTTTCGGAAAGGGAAGCGGCAGATTTGCGGCGAATACAAAACGCTCCCACAAAAAACAACGCAAACAGGCATGCGAAAATGGGATTTATCGTTGACACCTGCGGATTCTTGCGCTACAATAAGGTGAAATCAATACAAACCAACACAATCCCATTTTTGTTGGACGATTTTCCCCAAGGCAAAAATTCAGAAAGGAATGGAATCTATGAAAACCAAAGCAGTTCGAATCCATGGCAAAATGGATCTGCGTCTGGAGGAAATTGAACTCCCGCAGGTCGGTCCGGACGATGTTCAGGTCAAGATCATTTCTGACTCCATCTGCATGAGCACGTACAAGGCCGCGGTCGAGGGCGAAGAGCACAAGCGCGTGCCCAACGACGTTGCGGAGCATCCGACCATCGTCGGCCATGAATTCTGCGGTGTCATCACCGAGGTCGGCGAGAACTGGAAAAATAAATATAAAGCCGGTCAGGGCTTTGCCATTCAGCCTGCACACTTCTACAAGGGCTCCCAGATGGCTCCCGGCTATTCCTACCAGTACTGCGGCGGCGACAGCCAGTACTCCAACATCCCCATCGAGACGCTGTTGACCGACAACCTGCTGCCGTACAATTCCGATACCTACTTCTATGGCTCCCTGGCAGAGCCGATGAGCTGCATCATCGGTACCTTCCACGCTATGTACCACACCAAGCCCGGCTGCTATGAGCATCAGATGGGCATCGTTGAGGGCGGCAAGATGGCCATGCTCGCTTCCGTCGGCCCCATGGGCCTCGGCGCGATCGACTATGCCCTGCACTGCGACCGCCGTCCGAGCCTGCTCGTCATCACCGATATCGACGACGCCAGACTCGCAAGAGCCGAGAGCATCTACACCGTCGAGCACGCCAAGGAAATGGGCGTCGAGCTGCACTACGTCAACACGGCCAAGCCCGGCTGCAACACCAACTACCTGCGTGAGCTCTCCGGCGGCACCGGCTATGACGACGTCATCTGCTTCGCTCCGGTCAAGCCCGTTGTCGAGCAGGCCAGCGATATCCTTGGCTTCGACGGCTGCCTCAACTTCTTTGCAGGCCCGACCAACAGTCAGTTCAAGGCGGAGTTCAACTGGTACAATGTCCATTACCTCTACACCCATGTGGTCGGCACCTCCGGCGGCAACACCAGCGACATGAAGGAAGCCATCGAGATGATGACCTCCGGCAAGATCAACCCCGCTGCCATGATCACCCACATCGGCGGTCTGAACGCGGTCGTCGATACCGTCCTGAACCTGCCGAAGATCCCCGGCGGCAAGAAGCTCATCTACACGCAGATCGAGCTGCCCCTGACGGCCATCGCCGATTTCGGCAAGCTGGGCGAGACGGATCCGCTCTTCGCAAAGCTCGACGAGATCACCAAGCGCCACAACGGCCTGTGGAGCGCAGAAGCTGAAAAATATCTGCTTGCAAACAAATAATTGAAATTAAAATAGGAGTGAAACACTTATGGCAGAAGGCGTATTGATGCCCAAAGAAGGCATTACAGTCGAATCTTGCATCATTGGCGAGTGGAAGAAGAATGTCGGCGATCACGTCAACGTCGGCGACGTCCTCTTCACCTACGAGACCGACAAGGCGGAGTTCGAATGCGAATCCACCGCAGCCGGCACCCTGATCGAGAAGTTCTATGAAGACGGCGATGAGGTTCCGTGCCTGGTCAATGTCTGCGCGATCGGCAACCCCGGAGAAGACACCTCCGCGCTCAAGAATGCCCCGGCAGCCACTGCTGCTCCCGCAGCCGCCGCAGCAGAGGCCCCCAAGGCCGCAGCTCCCGCCGCAGCCGCCGCTCCGGCCGGTCCGTGCGCACAGGCCGTCATCATGCCGAAGGAAGGCATCACGGTCGAGTCCTGCATCATCGGCGAGTGGAAGAAGAATGTCGGCGATGCAGTCAACGTCGGCGATATCCTCTTTACCTACGAGACCGACAAGGCGGAGTTCGAATGCGAATCCACCGCAGCCGGTACCCTGCTTGCCAAGTTCTACGAAGACGGCGACGAGGTCCCGTGCCTGGCCAACGTCTGCGCCATCGGCAAAGAGGGCGACGCATATGAGTTCCTGAAGCCCGGCGCAGAGGTCCCGGCTCCTGCCGCCGCTCCCGCCGCAGAAGAGGCCGCTCCCGCAGCCGCCGCAGCTCCCGCTGCCGCAGCCGAGCTCAAGGCCATCTCCCCGCGCGCCATGGCCAAGGCTGTTGCCAACAACGTCAACCCGGCGCTTGCCACCGGTACCGGCCCCAACGGCCGTATCATCGAGCGCGATATCGACAAGCTGATCGCCTCCGGCGCAGCCGCCGCGTATGCCGCTCCGACCGCCGCAGCTCCCACTGCTGCCGAGTTCGAAGATGTCAAGTGGAGCCCGGTCCGCAAGGCGACCGCCAAGTCCATGACCAAGAGCCTGTCCACCATGGCACAGCTCACCCAGCAGTATTCCTTCGACGCGACGCAGCTGCAGGCCTACCGCGCCATGCTCAAGCCGCTCGATGCGCCCATGGGCAAGGTCAGCCTCAACGACATGGTCATGTTCGCCGTCGCGAAGACCATTAAGTCCTGCCCGGATCTGAACGCCAACGTCCTCGAGGAGAACGTCGTCCGTCACTTCAATACCGTCAACCTCGGCTTCGCCTGCGACACGCCGCGCGGCCTGATCGTCCCGACGATCTTCAATGCCGACCAGATGACCCTGCTTGAGCTCTCCATGGAAGCCAAGCGTCTGGCTGCCGAAGCCCGCGAGGGCAAGCTGAGCCCCGACTACATGTCCGGCGCCACCTTCACGATCTCCAACATCGGTTCGTTCGGCTGCGAGGCCTTCACGCCCGTCATCAACCCGCCCCAGACCGGCATTCTCGGCGTCTGCAACATCCAGACGAAGATCAAGTCCGCCAAGGACGGCGTCATCGAGACCTACCCGGCCATGGGCCTGTCTCTGACCTTCGACCACAGAGTCATCGACGGCGCACCCGCCGCGCGCTATATGAGCGAGCTGTGCAAGAGTCTTGAGAACTTCATGACCCTGCTCGCCAAGTAAGAGAAAGGAAGGACGAAATCATGCCGAAATCTTTGTATATCGATCCCGTAAAAGTCCGCGAACCCGGCTATATTCATTTTGAAGACATTCCTGTCTGCCAGTATAACAAGACCATCAAGCAGGAGCTCGAAGAGGGCAACTACACCAAGGAAGACCTGATCCGCATCTACCGCGACATGGCCATCTGCCGTGAGTTCGAGCACATGCTCACCCTCATCAAGACCCAGGCCAACTACAACGGCGTCGAGACGACCTATCCCGGCCCCGCGCACCTGTCCCTCGGTCAGGAAGCTTCCTGCGTCGGCGAAGCGTACCTTCTGACGAAGGACGACATCACCTTCGGTTCCCACAGAAGCCATTCCGAGATCCTCTCCAAGGGCCTGAGCTGCATCAACAAGCTCTCCGATGAAGAACTCATGAGCACCATGGAAAACTTCCTCGGCGGCAAGACCCTGGCAGCCGTCAAGAAGTTCGCCGATACCTCCGACGTCAAGGAGCTGGCCATCCGCTTCCTGCTCTACGGCACCGTTGCTGAGATCTTCGCCCGTGAAAACGGCTTCCATCACGGCATGGGCGGCTCCATGCACGCGTTCTTCCTGCCGTTCGGCATCTACCCCAACAACGCTATCGTCGGCGGCTCCGCTCCGATCGCAACGGGCGCTGCGCTGTATCAGAAGAACAACGATAAGAAGGGCGTCGTCGTCTGCAACATCGGCGATGCGTCCCTCGGCTGCGGCCCAGTCTACGAGGCCATGAACTTCTCCGCCATGGACCAGTTCAAGACCCTGTGGGAAGAAGGCCGGAAGGGCGGCCTGCCCATCATCTTCAACGTCTTTGACAACTTCTACGGCATGGGCGGCCAGACCATGGGCGAGACCATGGCCTACAACATGCCCGCCCGTCTCGGCGCCGGCATCACTCCGAGCCAGATGCACGCAGAGCGTGTCGACGGCTGGAACCCGCTGGCTGTCATCGACGCCTACAAGCGTAAGATGGAGCTCATCAAGAACAACGAAGGCCCCGTCCTGCTCGACGTCGTGACCTATCGTCTCGTCGGCCACTCCACCTCCGACCAGAACGCCTACCGTACCAAGGAAGAGATCGAAGACTGGCGCAGCCATGACCCGATCGTCAAGTTCCGCGAGGCTCTCGTGGAAGCTGGCGTCGAGTCCGACGAGTTCTTCGCCAAGCTCCTGCAGGATACCGCTGACCGCATGACCATGATCTGCCGCGCGGCTGACGACAAGGAGATCTCTCCGTATGTCGACTTCGACAAGAACCCGGATTACCTTGCAAACCTGATGTTCTCCAACGAGACCGTCCGCTCCATGGGCGCTCCCGATCAGAAGCTGAACGTTACTGGCCCGAAGGAGAGCTGCAAGCGCTATGCTGACCTGGCCAAGAAGGAGCACTTCGCGTTCGATAAGGACGGCAATAGGTTCTCCGACATGAAGGTCTACAACATCCGCGACGCGATCTTTGAGCCACTGATCAACAAGTACTACGAAGACCCGACGCTCGTCGCCTACGGCGAAGACGTGCGTGACTGGGGCGGCGCTTATGCTGTCTACCGCGGCCTGATGGATGTCATTCCGCACTCCAGACTCTTCAACTCTCCGATCTCCGAGGCTGCCATCGTCGGCACCGCCGTCGGTTACTGCATGTGCGGCGGCCGCGCAGTCGTCGAGCTCATGTACTGCGACTTCCTTGGCCGTGCAGGCGACGAGGTCTTCAACCAGATGTCCAAGTGGCAGGCCATGTCTGCCGGTATCCTGAAGATGCCGATGATCCTGCGTATGTCCGTCGGTGCCAAGTACGGCGCGCAGCACTCGCAGGACTGGGTCGCCATCGTCTCCCACATCCCCGGCCTGAAGGTCTTCTTCCCGGCCACCCCGTACGAGGCCAAGGGCATCATGCAGGCGGCTCTGAACGGCACCGATCCCTGCGTCATCTTCGAATCCCAGCGTATCTACGGCAAGGGCGAAGAATTCCACGAGGGCGGCGTTCCCGCGGAAGAGTATGAATGGGCACCCGGCGCTGTCAACAAGGTCCGCGACGGCAAGGATCTGACCATCCTCACCATCGGCGCGACGCTGTACCGCGCAGTCGACGCAGCCAAGACGCTCTCCGAGAAGTACGGCGTGGAAGCCGACGTCATCAACATGCCGTCTCTGGTCCCGCTGGATTATACCGATCTGATCGCTTCCGTCAAGAAGACCGGCCGCGTGGTCCTGGCCTCCGACGCCTGCGCAAGAGGCACCTTCCTCAACGAGATCGCGGAGAACCTGACGAATATGTGCTTCGACTATCTGGATGCGCCTCCCGTCGTCATCGGCGCGCGCAACTGGATCACTCCGCCGCACGAGTTCGACAAGTACTTCTTCCCGTATGCCGAGTGGATCATTGACGCTGTCAATGCCCGCCTGATCCCGCTGGAGGGCTATACCTCCACCACGACCCCGGACGAGGCTGAGATCATCCGCCGCAACAAGCTGGGCGTGTAATGAACCCCATCCCCGCGCAGAGGAAACCTCTGCGCGGGGATTCCTAAAAGAAAGCCTTGACAAACCCGCGATTCATCGCTATAATATTCATGTTTTCGGGCCTGTAGCTCAGCTGGGAGAGCGTTCGGTTCGCATCCGAGAGGTCGAGAGTTCGAGTCTCTTCAGGTCCACCATCAAGCTGCACCAAAAAAGATGCCGCTGCAAAAAGCCTAGAAGTTTCAACGACTTCTGGGCTTTTTTGCACCCATTTTTAGAGGCGTGACAAAAAGATGCCAACTGCCGTATCAGGCAAATTCGATGGACCTGTACCTTTACCCAAGGCTTTTTGAGCCGCTTTTCCGAGGATTTTTCGGGAAAGCGGCTCTTTTTTGCTCTCGGCAAAATGTAGAATTTCGACCGGCGTTTTTGTTGGTCTTGCCAAACACTCACTCCAAGCACAGATACCAGCGCGTTAGCCAGCTGTGCGACGTTTCAGACGTTAAGACCGCAGGCCAGCCCCCCCATCCCACTTCAGGACGAAAACACGGCGTATTGGCGATGCTGGGACGCGAGAAAGCAAAGCACCCGCTGCCAGCGCAGCGGGTGGTCGTTTATCTGCTGGCTCTCAGCAGAGCATCGGTTTTTAATGTCACACCCATCATGTCCTTGTGGGCTTCGCGGGTGTCCCGGCAGAGCGGCGACAGGAAGGTCAGCGCGTTCTGAATGCGGCTCAGATCAGACGCAGAGAGTGTGTTCTCATGCAGATGGCGCAGCACCCGGCGATAGGATTCGCGGAGCTTTGCATCCACGGACGGCTGGAAGAAATAGTTTGAAATTAGGCCGCCGATCAGGGCGGCTTCGTTATCGGTGTACTGCATGGTGATTGCCCTCCTCTGCGACGTTCACGCAACAAACATGGCAATCATACCACAGGATGCAGTACCGGTCTATGCGCATTGTGCCGAAATATTGAATCACAAACCAATACACAAAATGAAGCGGCGTTTCGCTCTCTTATGAAAAGAGGGTTGAAACGCCGCTTTTTTCTT
>OLRD01000841.1_pt1 | contig 21676 bp, 19 predicted proteins | sample 1672051 | NCBI WGS metagenome assembly OLRD01 (sample SAMEA3136640, study PRJEB25190) | human gut metagenome | biome: human gut; feature: human-associated habitat; material: faeces | place: Austria | collected 2013 | reverse complement strand
CCTTCGGCTTTCCCGTATACAAGATACAGTCGCCCTCCCTGCTGTAAGCCTCCTTTACCAGAAGCTCCTCCGCAGGGGCGCAGCACAGATATTCACATCCGTCCGCCGCGATATGGATATCCAGGTAATCCCTGTGCCCCTCAAAAATTTCCCCCTCCGGCTCCGTCCAATAATCAAACCGGTTCATATAAACTTCATCGCCGTCAATCGGGTAGCTGCCGGCCTCAAAATCCATGGGGTTATTCTCCTCCAGAAAACGGATTGCCTTATCCAGGTTAGCGTACAGCCCGGCATATCTTCCTATATTTTTTAATTTTCCAAGTATCATATCAGATTCCTCTTCTTTTTATTCCTGCGCCATCGCAAGCTTATCAATCTCTTCCGTAAAGGTTCTTGTTATCACCTGCGGCCTTGTAATAATAGATCCCACCACCACGCTGTAGCAGCCGATTTCCAGAACTCTTCTCGCTTTCTGCGGGGTATTGATGTTTCCTTCCGCAATCACGGGATGATTTACCTTTTCCAGTATCTGCCTTATAATTTCAAAGTCGTTTTCTTCTATCTGCTTTCCCGCGCTCTGCTCCGTATAGCCTACAAGGGTGGTTCCCAGAAAATCAAAGCCCAGCCGATCCGCATGCAGCACCTCCTCCACGGTGGAGCAGTCCGCCATCAGAGGCTGTCCGGGATATCTGTTTCTGATTTCCTCCACGAAATCATCCAGCAGGACGCCGTCCGGACGCCTGGATCCGGTAGCATCCAGGGCTATGATATCAGCTCCCGCCTCCACCAGGGCATCCACTTCCCGCATTGTAGGAGTTATGTAAACCGGACTGTCCGCATACTCTTTTTTTACAATTCCTATTATGGGAAGCTCCACATATCTTTTAATTTCTTCAATATCTTCCCTGCTGTTAGCCCGGATACCACAGGCGCCTCCTTCCTTTGCAGCCTTTGCCATTCTTCCCATGATAAAGGAAGAGTGCAGCGGCTCATCCGGAAGTGCCTGACAGGATACAATAAGCTTCTTATATATCTGACTTATTTTCTCTGACATGTTATCCCCTTTCTTCTCACATCCACCTGATTACGGACGGCTTTTGCAACGCTCCTTCTTTTACCAAAGGATTCCATAGGTTTATTATATTAATTTCAGGTTTTATTACAATTCACTGCGTTCCTTTAGAAATTTCAATTCAAATATTTTACGTTATGTCTTTTTAAGCCTTCATTTTTTAAGTATTTTTGGTGATTTTGTATATTTTATGTTTTTTCAATCCGCACCCGCCGCTTTTTTTATTTTGCATCCGGGCACAAAAAAAGCTGCCCGGATTTCTCCGGAACAGCAGTTTTAATCAGCCATAACCGACTGCAGCTATTCTTGCTAAAACACGATTCTGTCATTCGGCTCCTCTGCCTGGATCGCCGAAAGCGTATCCTGCAGCAATGCCGTCTTGTAGTTGGAATCCATTCCCATATAACAGCTGTAGATGATATCTGTCAATATGAGCAACGGAAACTGGGGAGAGATATTATCCCCCAGGGACAGGCCCTCAATGGACGGTATAATCAGCACATGCCGGAACAGCTCCTGAAGCTGTTTTCTGCGGTTGGATGTGATCAGAGTCACACCCACATTGCGCAGCTTTGCCGCCTTCAGCGCTCCCAGCACCTCTCTCGTCTCGCCGCTCAGGCTCATGCCGATCACCAGATCCTCCGGCCTTGCAAGAACCGCCTGCATCTGCATCAGGTGGGGATTATCGATCACCTCCACCTGGAGGCCCAGCCTCATAAAACGCAGCTTGAACTCTGATGCTGCGCAGGCAGAGCTTCCCAGTGCGAAAATAAAAACCCGTTCCGCCTTGGACAGCGACTGACAGAAAGCATTTATTTTATCCATCTCAAGCTTTCCGTTAAATCCCTGGAGAAGCTTCTGATACGTATCAAGGATTTTCTGCACCACATCATCATTGGTATATTTGGGCATATGAAAATTTATTTCATACATATACTGAAATTCCCGGTAGCCGGAAAAGCCTATTTTCTTGGCAAACCGGGACAGGGCGGTTTCAGAGACATGCAGCTGCCTGCTTAAGATTTTTGCCGAAAAATCCTGTTTTTTCTGGTTGTCCAGAAAGAAACGCGCAATCAGCTTCTCCGTATCCGTCATTTCCTGATAGTGGAGGCGTATCCTTTCCAGGATATCCTGATAATAAATATTCATAGCTCTTCCGCCACCATATCAAGGGCCGCCCTCAGAACCTTATCCATGTCATAATAGCGGTACTGCCCCAGCCTTCCCCCAAAAAGCACATTCTTTTCCTGCTGTGCCAATTCCCGGTATCCGGCATACAGCGCCATGTTTTTGTCATCATTCACGGGATAATAAGGCTCATCCCCCGGTTTCCATTCCGCAGGATATTCCTTTGTGATCACAGTCCCATGCTGTGTCCCGAATTCGAAGTGCTTGTGTTCGATAATTCTCGTATAGGGAACGGCTTCGTCGGTATAATTCACTACCGCATTCCCCTGGAAATTATCCTCATCAGGAAGCTCCTCCGTCTCAAAACGGAGGGAACGGTATTCCAGCGCTCCCAGACGGAAATCAAAATACTCATCGATCATTCCGGTATACAATACTTTATCCCATGTATCCGGAGACTGCTTTTCCCTGTTATCCCTCAGAAACTCCCTGTAGCTTATGCCGGTGCGTACTTCGGTACCCTCCAGCATTTTGGCCGCTATTGCCGTATAGCCGCCTTTTGGAATCCCCTGATAGGGATCATTGAAATAATTATTATCGTACCGGAACCGAAGGGGCACGCGCTTAATGATAAAAGCAGGCAGCTCCCTGCAGTCCCTTCCCCACTGTTTCTGGGTATATCCTTTGATCAATTTCTCGTATACGTCTTTGCCTGCCAGGGAAAGCGCCTGTTCTTCCAGATTGCGGGGTTCCCCGATATTCAGGCTGGCTATCTGGCCGGCAATTATTTTCTGTGCTTCCGCCGGTGTGCGGATTCCCCACATTTTACTGAAGGTGTTCATATTAAAGGGCAGGTTATAAAGCTCGTCCTTATACACCGCAATGGGTGAATTGATATAGTTGTTAAACTCTGCGAACTGCCCTATATAGTCCCATATTTCCTTGTCGGAGGTATGAAAAATATGGGCACCGTACTTATGTACCTGGATGCCCATACTCTCTTCCGTGTAGATATTTCCGGCAATATGGTCTCTTTTGTCAATCAGCAGGCAGCGTTTACCGCGTCCGTACATCTCGTGTGCAAAACAGGCTCCGAAAAGCCCGGCTCCCACAATCAGATAATCATAATGCATGGAATCTCTCCTTCATTATTTTGCTTTGTATTTCTTAATCTGTACAAAGTCGTCCATCAGTCCAAGGATCTTGTCCCTGCCTTCCTGGTTCAGCTTTACGTAATACTGCATTACGCGGTTTTCGAGAAGCTGCTCGCTGATGGTAGTGTCTCTTTCCAGAGAACTGAAGTCTACCGGATTCAGGTTAAGCTTGTTGCACATTTTGATAACGGTACCGTAGGCCATCCCATCAATGCCTCTTTCCAGTGCCGTCACCAGTGTGCTGTAAGGGATCTGCATTTCTAATGCAAATTGCCTTACGCTTCTGTACTGGCTTAAAATTTCTTTTTTCAAGATCTGTGCTTTGGTCATTTCAAATCCCTCCATTACCTTTTAACCCTAAGGTTTTGCATTGTTAATTGTACACTATTTACCTTTCATTTTGCAACATTTCTTTTAAAAAACAAACAAAATTTCGAATATTTTAAGAAATTGGTCATAATATACTATAAAATTGCCATAACAGCTAAAAAACTGTCAGTTGCTGTAATTTAGCGAAGATTAAAATAATTTTTCCACCACGGACCGGGAGGTAATTTCGTTGTTCCGCTTGCATTCTTCGAAATTTCTTTCGTAATATTCCTGGTATAGCATGTCCACAAGATAGAGCTGGCTCATTTTAGCCTTCATGGATCCGCCTTCCAGCGGGGCTTCGTTGGATCCGCACAGAAGTACCGCATCGCAGTATTCCGTCAGCGGGGATTTGCGGAAATGCGTGATACATACAATCTTTGCCCCGGCCTCTTTGGCAAGCTTCGCCACATGGATATTATCCTTGGTAGCGCCTGAATAGGAAAAAATAATGATCAGGTCATCCTGTGTACAAAGGGACGCCGCCATGGACTGCATATGAGGATCGGTAATGCAGCTGACCTTGTTGGTCAGGCGCAGGAATTTGTTCCTGGCCTCCTCCGCTGTCAGAAGGCTGTCTCCTATTCCGAAAAAATGGATGCGTCCGGCTGCTTCAAACATGGAAATCACCTTACTGAAGGTTTCTCTCTCCAGCAGCATATAGGTTTCTCTGATGGCGCTTATATGCTGTTCCATGATTCTCTGCGTCATGGCGCCGAAGCTGTCCTCCCGGCCTCTCCCGGCTTCGGTTCCGAAGCCTTCCGAAGCCGCCTGGCTTAAGGACAGCTTCATTTTGAATTCCTGATATCCCTGCAGCTTCATGGTCCGGCAGAAGCGGTATACGCTGGCGTCTCCCACTTCACAGGCATCCGCCAAATCCGTGATGGACATGTACAGGACCTTCTCCTGATTATCCAGCACATAATCCGCCACCTTCTTTTCGGCCCTGGTAAACTGATTGTATGATGCCTTGATTTGCAGAACGAAATTATCCTTACTCAATTTTTCTGTCTCCTCTTTCTTCTCTTTTATGCTACACCGGAAAATAGCTTTTGGCAACTTTTTTTATTATTTTTAAAATTATGAAAATATTTTTCATTTTTTCTTGTCTGTTCCTATATAAAATGATATGATTTTGTCAGAACAAAGTCAATCTTTTGCATTGGAAGGAAAAGAGGGAAAAAACATGTCAAAATATGATGTATCGCGCTTCCGCAATGTAACCGTGGCACTCAATACTCCTTTTGCCCCGAATGGCGATGTGGATCTGGCCGCTGCCAGAAAACTCACGCGCTATTATATCGAAAAGGGAGTCAGGAGTCTTTATGTATGCGGCAGCACGGGGGAAGGGTTCCTGCTGGACAGCCGGGAGAGGATGTCCGTGGCGGAGGCTGTAAAGGAAGAAGCGGGCGATGCCATGACCATTATTGTCCATGTGGGCTGCCCGGATACGAGACATTCTGCGGAGCTGGCCCGCCATGCGGAAAAAGCCGGCGCAGACGCTACAAGCGCAGTTCCCAGCGTCTATTACCGGCTGGGTGAAGAAAGTGTATACCGCCATTGGACGGCCATCACAGAGGCGGCGGATCTGCCGTTTTTTATTTACAACATTCCTCAGCTCACGGGCTTTAACCTTTCCATGGGATTATTCGGACGTATGCTTGCCAACGAGAGGGTTGCCGGAGTAAAATGTTCTTCAGAGCCCTGTCACGATATCCTCCGGTTCAAGCAGGCGGGCGGCGAAGACTTCATCGTTTTCAGCGGTTCCGACGAACAGTACCTGGCCGGCCGTCTTATGGGGGCTGACGCAGGCATCGGAGGGACCTACGGAGCCATGCCGGAGCTGTATCTGAAGCTGGATGAGCTGATTGGCCGGGAAGAGATTAAAAAGGCGCAGAAGCTGCAGATCATGGTGACTGATTTTATATACCGCCTGTGCTCCTTCCCTTCCATGTATGGCGCATGCAAGACCATCATCCGCATGGACGGCGTGGACATCGGGGAACCCCGGCTTCCATTCCTTCCCGTGGACGAAAAAGATCCTGCCATCATACAGCTTTATAAGGATATCCGCGGCGCGGTGGAAGAAACCAGAAACTGGTAAGACAATCTATTTCAGGAGAATAAGTCAGAATGAAAAAAACAATTGTAGCTTTCGGAGATTCCAATACACATGGGTACTGTTCGGAAACAGGCGGACGTTTCAGCGAGGAGGAACGCTGGCCCTGCCTTCTGGAAAAGTATCTGGGTGAAGAATACCGTGTTATGGAGGAAGGGCTGAGCGGACGGACCACTGTCTTTGAGGATCCTCTGTTTGAAGGCTTAAGCGGTCTGTCTTACATTTTTCCCTGTCTGATGACCCATGAGCCGGTGGATCTCCTGATCATCATGCTGGGGACGAATGATACCAAAGCCCGTTTTTCCTGTAACGGCGAGAACATTTCCAAAGGCCTGGAACGCCTTGTGAATAAGGCCCTTTCCATAAAAGATGCCTGGAGGAACGGCCCCAGGATCCTGATTGTGGCTCCGGCGCCCATTGAGGAAGGCTGCCTCTCCGCCCCTGTTGTGGGAGAGATGGGGCCCGACTGTGTGGAAAAGTCCCGGGAACTGGCCTTCTGGTTTGAGGATGTCGCCGCACGCACAGGCTGCAGCTTTCTGGATGCCGGAAGCATTCCGGGAATCCGTATGCATCCGAATGATTACATGCATCTGGACAGGGAAAGCCATACGCTTCTTGCACGGGCGCTTGCGGAACGGATTCCTTCCCTTTTTTAGGGACCGAGCATTCCATACGCATTCAAATAAGTTATTTCCCTAAATGGGGGAGGGATCAAAAAAGAGGCCGACGGCCTCTTTTTTGTATATCTGTTTATTGAAGCAACTCTTCCAGCCTCAGCCCCATACACGGAAACGGTTAAACCCTTCCTTCAGATCCGCAAACGCTCCGGCCGCGCTGCCGGCTTCTCTGGTATTTCCCAGATAGTCCGTATCCAGCACAACAGGGTTTCCGTCGGGATCATCGAAAGGCGCTTCCACAAGGCGCACCATTCCCAGCTTCTGTGTATCAATCACTTCCGTGGGAATGGAAAGCATTTCTTTTTCCACATTCATTTCCAGATATACGGCATCTCCTTCAGACACTATCTTCACCTGAGGATCCGCCTGGCTGATATAATTTTCTTTTTCCCGGTCAAAGGCCCCGGCTCCCTTCAGGTAAGCGTTTCCATTTATGTAAACCGGCTGCTTTACCTTCTCAAACATCTCCACATCACCGTTTCCGAGAGCCGTAACTTCTTGCACATATTCCTCCAGAGAGGTACAGCTTCCGTTATAGTCGGTGGTTCCCGCCACAGACTGCTCTGTGTAGGTCTCCGCACCGCCGATGAAAATGTTCTGGTAAATACGATCATCCCCGCCGTAAACGAGCGTAGTTCCCGCCACCTGTGTGGTGTGGGGGAAATGATAGGGAGTGGAGCGGTTGAGCACAGGCTCCCTGCGCATGGTGCCGCAGCAGAGGTTGTTCACATAAGCGCCGCCCTGGGCGATGTTGTCAAAATTGTATTCGGAGCCGAAGATATTATTGTCCACCATATAAGGGCCGTGGGTCACTTCCACCATCAAATCCCTGTCGTTGGCATAGAACAGGTTTTTGCTCACCCTGGTTCCCTGCGCCTGCCAGTCAAGCCAGGTTCCCAGCGTGCAGTTATGGATATGGTTATGGGAAATCTCCACATCGATGGCGGCATGCAGCTTGATTCCGGCGATTTCATAGCCGAAATATTCATGTTTGACGGCAATATTATAAATATGGTTATTCGTGATCTGACTGAAAACGCAGCCCATATGGCCTACCACACCGTTCTGTCCGCAGTCATGGATCACGTTGTTGCGGATGATATGGGAACCGATTTTTTCCTTGCTCCAGCCAATCTGAAGGGCGCGGAATACCGCTTCCATCTGATACTGATAGCCCGGCTTGCGGTGTCTTCTCGTGCACAGGTTATGTCCTGTGGAGGCTTCCTTGCCGATGCTTATGCCGCTGCACTTCGCATCATGTATTTCATTATTTTCAATGATCCATCCCTTGCTCCAGTGCGTTCCCAGAAGGCCGGGCTGATCGGCGGTGGGAGGCGTCCAGGGACATGCGGCCTGGGCCATTTCAAAGCCGCGCACGGTAATATAGTTCATTCCCGGCTTTTCAGGATAGAAACAGCATTTGCGCACATTGATTTCGGCCAGCTCCTCATTGGGATCGGCGCCCTGGAAATTGGCATAAATGATGGTATTTTCTTCTTCCACGCAGGCATACCACTGGTAAATGGTATCCTCCGGGCGGAGAATAGGCTCCGTGTGTTTGGTCCACGGCGGATTATATCCATGCGTGCGCATTACTGGATTCTTCACATCCTCCAGGCAGCCCGCTTCATAAAAAGACTTTCCGTTCAGATATACATCTCCCGTATGTATCTCATAGCCTTCCGGCTCATTGATGCAGGGATAGAGAAACCAGTCGCCTGTCAGCACCTCTGAATAGGGATTGTAATCCCCGAACAGGGAATTGGGCACAACGGCCTTCCATACGGTCCCTTCCGTATTCTCCCAGTTTTGGATTCTTTCCGAGCCTTTAATGACAACCTTTTCCCCTTCTGCCGCTTCATAGGTGATACGGCTTATATCGCTGTAGCCTGTATGGGCGGGCTTTACCCATTCCCTGTATTCTCCCTCATGGACAATAACCTTGTCCCCTGTCTCCGCAGCAGCCGCAGCCTTTGAAATTGTCCGGAACGGATTTTCCTTTGTCCCTTCGGCATGGTCGCAGCCGTTTACCGATACATGAAATTCTCTGTTCATTGCGTCCTCCATTCCGCCGCACAGGCGGCGTTTTATAAATAAGCAGTTCAGCTTCTGCGCCCGCAGGGCAGCCTTTCATCCCCGCATGCACAAAATCCGAATTATATACCTCAGCATACAAAAAGGAAAAGAAAAATACAATGCATTTCCTTGCAGGAATTCACCAATTCTTGCTATTATCACTCCCGTCTGCCCGCGGGAATCAAAGACAGCCGGAAGCGTGCGCCTGCTTCCGGCTGTCTTTAGGTTATTCATTCATGAAACTGCTTTTTCTGTTCTGCTTAATTGGAACGCTGGATTTCCAGCACTTTATAGGTAATGGTGCCCGCCTGGGTCTCCACTTCAACCACATCGCCCTCTTTAGCTCCGATGAGCGCTTTGCCCACGGGGGATTCATTGGAAATCTTTCCCTTCAGGCTGTTGGCCTCTGTGGATCCTACGATTTTATATTCCAGTTCTTCATTATATTCCATATCCAGGATTCTCACGCGGCAGCCGATGTTGATCTTCTCCAGATCCACTTCGTCTTCCACTACCACTTCCGCATTCTTCAGGATTTTTTCCAGTTCTTCAATTCTGGCTTCGATATCCCTCTGTTCGTCCTTGGCAGCATCATATTCTGCATTTTCGGAAAGGTCTCCCTGTTCCCTGGCCTCTTTGATTTTCTGTGCCACTTCCTGTCTTTTTACCACTTTCAGATTATGCAGCTCGTCCTCATACTTGCGAAGTCCTTCATAAGTAAGGATATTTTTCTTCTCTTCCATTTCTTTCTCCCTTTCTTAATAAATCTTTCTCGTCCGTACCTTACGGTTGATTCCGGGCAGTTCCTGCAGGGGCCGGTCAAGGTCAGCACGAGAATATGGCAATGCTTTAACTACAAGCAATGCCATATTTTCGCTGCAGGGCTCATCACACCATTTTCTACCATTTAATCATATTCCAATTTAAGCAAATCAGAAATTACATTCTTTATACAATACAATCCACCGTTTCACTTTCAGTAACGGTTCGTATTATACCTTTTTCTCACATAAGTGTCAAGGAAATTCAGGGCACTCACATAACAAATATCCTTTCTTTTCACCGAAAGGAGCCTTTCCTTTTCCGGATCAGAGGTCATATCCAGATAAAGCAGCTTCCGGGGCAGTTTTCGGAAGGGAATCCGGTATCCGGGACGCATATCTATGCATATCCCGTCATCAAAACCATGGGCGGCGGCAGTCCCCGCACAGATAACAGGCAGGCCGGCATCCTGATAAATATGGGCATAGTACGGTACTTCCTCTTCCAGGGATATCTGTATCTCTTCGTTTTCCAAAACCCGGCTTATCAGCAGCAATCCGTTCAGGGCGCCGTAATCTTCCCCCAGGAATTGCCTGAGACAGTCCGCTTCTTCCCCGATTTCTTCATAAAAGTCTTCCTTCCCGAAATCCGGCATCACCACAATCATGCTGCGGCAGGATTTCTGCTCCTTCCAGAACAGCCTCATCAGCTCCGTCTCCGGCACTCCGGGCCTCCAGGCATATATCCTCCTGATTTCAGGCGCCAGCCACAGCTGGCCGGATGAACCCGCCCATTCCAGCCATTCCGGAAGCCGTTTCTTTAATTTATCAGGCTTCTTCATCCAGTTCTCCGGAAGCATATAGAATGAAAAGCTTGCCTCTTCCTCTGCCTCCTGCCAAATGAGAGGTCTGTTTCTCTGTATAAAAAAATTCCCCAGCCCGCTCCGGACAACCGGCATCTGTGATAATGTTCCCCTGTCCCAGGGTAAAAATGCATTCACATATATCATGCTTAAGGTTATGCCGGATCGGGGCTTTTCATGCAGATAATTTCCTCCAATTGCTCCATCGTTTCCATTTCATTGATACGTTCCCGCAGTCTTGCGGAATGAGGATAGCCGGCCGTATACCAGCACACATGCTTTCTCATCTCCCGGACAGCCGTATATTCTCCTTTATATTCCTTCAGCAGGGCGGCATGGCGCAGCATCATCGTCCGCACCTCCTCCATGGAAGGCCTGGGGAGCAGCTCCCCCGTTTCCAGATAGTGGATGGTCTGCCGGAAAATCCATGGGTTTCCCCTGGCGGCACGCCCGATAAGCACCGCGTCACAGCCGGTTTCCCTGAGCATCCTTTCTGCGGATTCCGGCCCGGTCACATCCCCGTTTCCGATAACCGGTATGGTTAACGCTTCTTTTACCCTTCTGATGATATCCCAGTCGGCGCTGCCTGCATAATACTGCTCCCTGGTGCGTCCGTGCACCGCCACGGCCGCGGCCCCGCTTTCCTGGGCAATACGGGCAATTTCCGCCGCATTGACATGCTCCCCGTCAAAGCCTTTTCTGATTTTTACCGTTACCGGCTTCTTAACGGCTCCGGCAACGGCGGATATGATTTTCCCCACGAGCACCGGATTCTTCATGAGAGCGGATCCTTCCCCATTATTTACCACCTTGGGGACGGGACAGCCCATGTTGATATCCAGGATGGAAAATGGCCTTTCTTCAATTCTTTTGGCCATCTCCGCCATCAGCTCCGGATCGGATCCGAACAGCTGAAGGGATACCGGACGCTCCTTTTCATGGATTTCCAGAAGGCTTTCCGTATTTTTATTCTTATAATAAATGGCTTTGGCACTCACCATTTCACTGCATACAAGGCCCGTTCCCATCTCCCTGCAGAGCAAACGAAATGGCAGGTCTGTTACGCCTGCCATGGGTGCCAGAAAAACCTGGTTTTCCAAAGTCACATTTCCAATCTGTATTTTTGCCATTCCCGTTTCCTGTTTTTTGCACTCCTGAATCACGTTCTTACGGCCAACGCAGTATATACGAAGACCTGCCGAACAATTATCTGTTCTTTCCGTAAATATAACGCAGCCCGTCCAGGGTCAGCGAACTGTCGTAAATATCAATAGAATCCGTTTCATCCGAAATGATACGGCCCAGGCCGCCTGTCGCCACCACCTTCATGTCGGCGATCCCGGTTTCCTTTTTCACCATATTCACGATGTATTCGGTCTGCCCTATCTGACCGTATACCAGCCCGGCCTGCATACTGGAAATTGTTTCCTGCGCCAGAATGCTCTTCGGCTTCTTAATTTCCACCATAGGAAGTCTTGCGGTATCCTCCCACAGGGCCTTGGCGGAAATACGAATCCCCGGAGCCGTAATTCCTGCCGCAAAGCAGCCGTCCGCGGTCACATAATCATAGGTGGTAGCCGTTCCGAAATCCAGAACAAGCACGGGGCCGCCATATTTTTCATATGCGGCTGCCGCATCCACAATACGGTCAGGCCCGATTTCCTTGGGATTTTCCGTAATGATTCGTATGCCGGTCTTGGTTCCCGCTCCCACAATGAGCGGAGGCGTTCCCAGATATCTGGTAATACCGCCCACCAGGGAATGCATGATATTGGGAACAACGCTGGCAACAATGGTTCCTTCTATCTGATCCTTTGAAATTCCGTCAAACATCAGCAGCTGCCTGATATTCATCCCATACTCGTCCGAGGTATGGAGCATTTTGGACATCATACGGAAGGTTGTTACCAGCTTTTTCCCCTCGTATACACCAAATGTAATATTGGTATTTCCCACATCAATTACTAATATCATTCGTCTACCTCGCCTTCTTCGTCCTCATCCAGGAAATCAGCCACATTTTCATGCAGCACCATGGCCCTGTAATAAAGGCTCAAGGACTCAAGCAGTTCCCGTCTTTTCCTGCGGATCTCTCCCAGCAAAAGGCCGCTGCTCACCTCATCATATAAAAAATCCTCTTCGGCCGCCGTTGTTTCCAGCGTCACCCCGCCGTCCGGCTCAAAAATAATGGTAAAAATCCCGCCCACATCCTCGGTGTACAGCACACACAGGATATGCAGCTCCTCCTGCACGGATTTGGGAAGCATTTTGAAATCCGGGTTGAAATAATATTTCTGTTCATAGGAATTGGCGCCGCACAGCACAATGCGGCCGTCTCCGCTTTTTCCCGTATTCCAGCCGTTCTCCCCGCTTTCCCTGCCCGTCATTTCCTTCCTGTCACTCATTCCTGGCTCCATTTCCGCATAACACAGGCATTCCGCCCGCTTTTTTCATTAAACATATCCATAAACGCCCCGCACAGAAACCTCTCCGGCATAAACGTTCACAATCCCGTTTTGCTCCGTTTCCACCAGAAGCTCCCCTTTTTCGTTGATTCCCCTGGCAATTCCGTCAAATTCCCCCTTCGGGTCAAGGACACGCACCCGGGCATCCTTATTCAGGAGAAACCTGTGGTAGGAGGGGAGAAGCTCCGTCAGATCCCATGTTTTCCGGAAAGCCCCGTAAGCCTCTTCGAAATGATCCATCACCGATACCAGCAAAGCGGAACGGGATATTTTTTCTCCCTTTTCCAGCCTCAGCGAAGTGGCTGTCCTGCTGATTTCAGAGGGGAATTCCTCCTGGTTTACGTTAATGCCGCATCCGATCACCACATAATGGATATAATCCGGCTCGGCGCTCATTTCGGTCAGAATCCCGCAGATTTTCTTTCCGGACAGAACGATGTCATTGGGCCATTTGATACCCGCTTCCAGCCCCAGCTCATTCACTGCCTCCGCCACGGCGAGAGCCATTACCAGGGTGAGCATGCAGGCCTGATCCGGGCTGCAGTCCGGCCGCAGAAGAAGCGTGAAATAAAGGTTGCAGCCCTGGGGTGAACTCCAGTCCCTTCCCCTTCGGCCTCTTCCCGTGTTCTGGCAGTCCGTTACCACCAGTGTACCTTCCGGCGCGCCGTCCTCTGCCGCCCTTTTCGCATCGATATTCGTGGAGCCTGTGCTGGGATAATAAATCAGGCTGTTCCCGGCCCAATGGCCCTCCCCGCGGGTCTGAAGACGGCTTCCCAGTTCAATTTCCCCTATCACATCCGGAGAAGCCTTCAGCCGGTAGCCCTTATTCTGTACCGCTTCAATTTCATAGCCCTCTTCCTTCAGCTGATTGATCACTTTCCAGACAGCCGTTCTGGATACCCCAAAACGGCTGCAAAGCTCCTGGCCCGATATATATTCCCTGCCTGACGGCTGCTCTTTGCCGGCTGGCATGCCTGCCGGCTGGTTTTCCCCGGCCGGCGCATCTGCTGCCTTTTCCCGGAGCATGCTTTCCCGGAGCAGCGAAAGAATTTCTGATTTCATGAAATTGTAAGCACTCCTTTACCGGTTCCTGTTTCAGAATTCATAGCCCAAAGAAGCCGCCATGACCGCTTTGATCGTATGCATCCTGTTTTCCGCCTCATCAAACACAACGGAAGCCGGGGACTCAAACACCTCATTGGATACTTCCATTTCATTGATTCCGAATTTTTCTCCGATTTCCTTCCCAATCCTGGTATGCAGGTCGTGGAATGCAGGAAGACAGTGCATAAAGATGGCATTTCCCGCATTTTCCATAATCTTCCTGTTTACCTGGTAAGGGGAAAGCAGACGGATACGTTCTTCCCATACATAGTCCGGCTCGCCCATGGATACCCATACATCGGTACAGATCACATCCGCATCCTTCGTTCCTTCCGCGGCATCCTCCGTGAGCGTGATGCTTCCTCCGGTCTGGGCCGCGATAGCCCTGCACTGCTCTGCCAGTTCACTGTCAGGGAAGTATTCCTTAGGCGCGCAGGCGGTGAAATGCATACCCATCTTGGCACAGGCCACCATATAGGAATTTCCCATATTATAGCGGGCGTCTCCCATATATACCAGCTTTACGCCCTGTATCCGCCCCAGATGCTCCCTGATGGTCAGCAGATCCGCCAGCATCTGTGTGGGATGGAATTCATTGGTCAGGCCGTTCCATACCGGAACCCCTGCATATTGTGCCAGCTCTTCCACAATATTCTGCCCGAAACCGCGGTATTCGATTCCTTCGTACATTCTTCCCAGCACCCTTGCCGTATCGGCAATGCTTTCCTTCTTCCCGATTTGGGAGCCTGAAGGATCCAGATATGTAGTTCCGAGCCCCAGATCGTGGGCCGCCACTTCAAAGGCACACCTCGTCCGGGTGCTGGTCTTTTCAAATATCAGTGCCACATTTTTTCCCTGAAAACAGTTTACCGCAATCCCTTTTTTCTTTTTATCCTTCAAATCTGCGGCAAGGTCTAAAAGATAGGTGATCTCCTCCGGCGTATAATCCAGCAGTTTTAAAAAATGACGTCCTTTCAGATTCATAGCATTCTCTCCTTTCGTCCTTAAAATACGTGTCCCAGAGCCGGAAGGGCCCTGACGAAAAAGTCTCACATCCGTTTCCTCTATGATGTGAGACCTTTCTCCATTTATTTACACCTGCGAAAAGCCGTCCTCCCTGAAAAGGGGTTCCGGACATTGCCGCATGCTTTTATAACCTGTCTCCGGCTCAGCCGTTCAGAATTTCCTTGGCAGAAGCGAGCATGCCTGCCATTCCCTGAATCTCGGAAGGGATAATGATCTTGGTTGCCTTTCCGTCCGCAGCCTTTTCGAATGCTTCCAGGCTCTTAATCTTCAATACGGCCTCGTCAGCGCCTGCTTCCCTGATAAAACGGATACCGTCTGCAGTCGCCTGCTGTACCTTAAGAATAGCTTCCGCTTCACCTTCCGCCTCACGGATCATCTTTTCCTTCTCCGCTTCCGCATGAAGGATTGCAGACTGCTTCTCACCTTCCGCTTCAAGGATTGCAGACTGTTTCTTACCTTCTGCAACAAGGACGGTGGATTTCTTCTCACCTTCCGCACGAAGGATGGACTCACGTCTTTCACGTTCCGCCTTCATCTGCTTCTCCATAGCATCCTGGATAGCAGCCGGAGGAATGATGTTTTTCAGTTCTACTCTGGTAACCTTAATTCCCCAGGGATCTGTGGCAACGTCCAGGGACGCGCGCATTTTGGTGTTGATGGTTTCTCTGGATGTCAGCGTCTGATCCAGCTCCAGATCACCGATAATGTTACGAAGGGTGGTAGCCGTCAGGTTCTCAATAGCCATGATGGGATTTTCCACGCCGTAAGTATACAGCTTGGGATCCGTAATCTGGAAAAATACTACCGTATCAATCCGCATGGTTACGTTATCCTTGGTGATAACCGGCTGGGGAGCGAAATCAACCACCTGCTCCTTCAGGTTCACCTTTCTGGCGATTTTATCGATGAAGGGCATTTTCAGTTTGAGCCCCACACTCCAGGTTCCCTGATAAGCGCCTAATCTTTCCACAACATATGCCTGTGCCTGAGGCACAATCTTGATACATGATGCCAGCAGGATAATGATAAGCACAAGAATAATCAACAACACAATTGCTCCAGTCATATTACATTCCCTCTCTTCTTTCTTCTACGATTAATTTTACTCCGCTGATGGCGCGGACAATAACTACTGTCCCCTTGGGAATCTTCATCCCGTCCACCACATTCCTTGCCGTCCATTCCTGTCCGTTGATGCTCACCAGACCCACGGCCAGAAGATTATCGATGTCTTCCGTAACCACAGCCTGTTTGCCTATCAGACTCTCCGCATTTGTTTTAATCCGGTCCTTGTTAAAATATTTCATGGCAATCGGCCGGGTAAACAGCAGCAGTACCACCGATACGATCAGGAACAGCGTGATCTGCACATACAGCGGTGTATTTAAAGCCGCCGCAATGATGGCGACAAAAGCGCCTCCCGCAAACCAAATGGTGGTAAGCCCCATAGTTGCAATTTCTATAGCAACTAATATTATCAGCAAAATCAGCCAGAATACAACCTGGTTCATACAATTTCCTCCTTTCCGGCAAGTGAAAGCCTACTTCTTTCTTAAGTAAAAGCACATTTCTTTCACTTTCTCCATAATACTATAATGCAAAAAGATATTCAATCTTTTTAGAATGAGGAAGCTTAAATATTTTGTGGAGGAGCCACGTGAAAGGGCTGCCTGAGCCGCATGCTTTGCCCTCCGGTTTCCGGTTTTTCTGTGTGGGCCGCCGGACTGCAAGGTTCCTGTGCAGGCACGCTTTCGCTCGGATAAACGCGCAGCGGTACTAACGCTGCAAAGGACGCAGCGTAAGGACCGGCGTGTTTATACGGCCTTTACAGGAATCCTTGCAGCACAGAGGCCGCACAGCAAAACCGAGGGGCAAAAGGGACGGACAGCCCGCACAGGGCAGGGGATTCTGACAGGACGGGAAGCGGAACTTTATTGCTTAAAAAGAATAATTTTATTGCATTAGTAATATGATAAAGCCATTTTGGGTTAGCATGTGGGATAGTGCTCCTTTGAGGAGGAGGATCTGTCCGCCTTGAAGGAAGGGGTCTGTGTCTGCGGGGGCTTCTCCTAGGTGGATTATTATGCGTATGGTGTGTGCGCCGTATCGTTCGAAGACCAGAAGGCGGTCTTTGTGTCCGGCGTGGATTGTACGCCAACCGTCTTCAGGTGATATCCAGTCTTTGCGGATGCGAAGGACTTCTTTTACGAAGGTTTCGGAATCGGTGTGATTTTGTTTCCAGGGCATGGCTTGTCTGTATTCTGATTCGCGGATGCCGGTGAGTTTCTTTTCATCTCCGTAGAAAATGCTTGGTACGCCGGGGGCCATGCAGAGGTAGAGGAAGGCTGTCTGCCAACGGTCGTAGTCGTCTTTGCATAATCCCAGGAAACGCGCTACGTCATGGCTGTCCAGCAGGTTGAGCTGTGCGGCGGTCACCTGGAAGGGGTAGCGGAGCTGCATGTCGGTCATTGCCCATAGGAATTCATCCGCGGCTGTTTTTTCCAGGGCAAAAAAATCCCTGCAGTGTTTTCTGAAATCGTAGTTCATGACGGAATCGAACATATCGCCTTTCAGCCAGTCCTGTGCGTTTTCCCAGACCTCCCCGATCAGAACGGCATTTGGATCCGCCTGGCGGACGGCTGAACGGAAAGTGCGCCAGAAGTTTTTATCCACTTCGTTTGCTACATCCAGACGCCAGCCGTCTACATGGAATGTTTCGATCCAATAGCGTCCTACTTTGGCAAAGTATTTCTGTACCTCGGGATTTGCGGTGTTGAGCTTCGGCATTTTGGGTTCATAGGCAAAGCAGGCATAGCCGGGTGTTTCACCTTCTTCCGGGCGTTCCACGGGAAAGGAAAGTTCGTAAAACCAGTCCGTATAGGGGGATTTTTCTCCATTTTTGACTACATCGTCAAAGGGAGGGAAATACCAGCTGGAGTGGTTGAACACGCCGTCAATGATAATGTGCATCCCTCTTTCATGAACGGCTTCTGTCAGGGCCAGGAAATCTTCATCCGTCCCCATGCAGGGATCCACATGGAAATAATCCACTATGTCGTATTTGTGGTATTCTCCGGCCTGAAAAACCGGGTTCAGATACAGGCAGGTAAATCCCAGTTCCTGAATGTAATCCAGATTTTCCATAATGCCCTTTATGGTGCCGCCCAGACGGCTCCTGCTTACCGTGCCATGAGGTGCCTGCTGTTCCTTCTGCCCGCAGGTAAGGCACCTTTTTCCGTCTGCAAAGCTGTCCGGGAAAATGTTATAGACAACGGCATTGAGAAACCACTCCGGGGCTTTTACGATTTCCGAGCGCAGGATATAGGGGTACTGGTAGTATTCACTTCTTCCTTCGACCACAAAGCCGTCGTCCATTATCAGATCCGGCATATCCTGATGGAAGGCGTCGGCATAATACCAGACGTGCTCCTCTCCCTTTTCCAGCCCGAAATAATAGCAGATCCGGCTGGGACACGGGCTGATGGTCACTTCATAGAAATCAAATAATTCATCACTATAACGCTTCTGCATCCTTTCCGATGTAAAGCGGACCGGTGATTCGGGACAGGCTCTGTCCCCATAAAAAAGCGTGCACGAATCCAGGTCCCCCTTGGCCGCCCTCAGCCGGACTGTGAATGTATCCTCCGACCGGGCAAACGCGAACTGGGACGCCGGGATGTGCGCAACCGCACTTCTGTTCATTTTATATTCTCCTATCTTTTTCCTTTTTTCAGCCCTTTACACCGCCTGCGGTCAGTCCTGACACCATATACTTCTGTATACAGAAGAAAATGATCAGAATCGGCACCGATACTAAAATGGCGGCTGCCGAAAACAGCGGCCAGCTGCGGCTGTAATCGTTTGCCTGGAGCTGATACAGCCCGCCTGCCAGCGTATAGCTCTCTTCCCTGAGCATAAAGGTGGTGGCAAACAGGTATTCATTCCAGACGAAAATCAATACCATAACCGCCGTCACGATAATGGCCGGACGGGCCAGCGGCAGTATGATTTTCGCTATCAGCGTCAGATTGCCCGCCCCGTCAATTTTGGACGCTTCTTCAATCTCAATGGGAATGGAGTCAAAATATCCCTTCATATTCCAGATGGAAAAAATACACATGCTCCCGGAATAGATAAAAATCAGTCCTGCATGGGAATTGAGGAGGTTCAGCAGCTTAAACAGCCTGAAGATGGCGAACATGGACAATATCTGAGGGAAGGCGTTGAGCAGAAGCAGTATCTGCATGGCGGCCGCCCTGCCGGGAAAACGGAACCTGGAAAAAGCATAGGAAGCCGTAACGCTTGTTCCCATGGCGAGCACCATCGTTCCCACGCTCAGTACAACAGAGTTGTAAAGCCATTTCAAAAAAGGCTTTTCCACAAGAATAGTCCGGTAATTGTCCAGTGTGTATTTTTCAGGCAGAATGGAAAGCCCTGTGGTCAGCGCCCCACTCCCGCTGCTGACGGAAAGCAGGAATGCATAGAGGATAGGCACAAGGCCGATCAGGCAGATACTGATGAAAAATAAGTTTAACGCCGCAAGGCCGAGCGTTCTTTTGACAGACCGTTTCATACCTTTTCCTCCTTCTGTATCCTGTTTGTCCAGAAGGAAAACAGGATAATGATGATAAAAATGATCATGGAAACAGCGGCGGATAATCCGTAATTATTGGATACAAACGCATTCTGATGAGCATAGGTGATGATGGTCTGCAGGGTGGACCCGGTCACGGAACCCTTCTGCATGGTGAGAAGATAGATGATATCAAACTGCTTGAAGGTGATAAAGGTCGTCATAATCACCGCAGGCGCCATAATTTTCCTTAAGGAAGGGATGGTGATATACCTGTTCTTCTGCCACAGATTGGCGCCGTCCAGCACGGCACTCTCATACATGCTCTGATCTATGCTCTGCAGCGCCCCGTCCATCATCAGAATCATATAGGGAAGCGACATCCATAGGTTTAAAACCATACAGGAAATAAAAGCCGGCACATTTCTGGATAGAAAGTCCACTTTATCAAATCCGAAGGCCACCAGAAGTTTATTCAGGAGCCCGAATTCCGTATTATACATTCCTACGCGCCATACCAGAATGGAAACGTAAGCCGGCATCGCCCATGGAAAAATAAGCAGCGTCTTGTAGATACGCCGTGCTTTCAGCCCCTTTGTATTGAGGGCCACGGCAAGCACGTAGGCGATCGCCATATCCAGCGCCATATTGACAGCTGTCCACAGAATCGTCGTCCCAAGGGCAGTCAGGAAACCGGAATCCACCTTCAAAAGGGCCCTTGTATAATTTTGTGCACCGATCAGGGAATAGTCCGTCCAATGATAAAGATTCATATTGGTAAAGGAAATATACCCCGTATAAAGGATGGGGAACAGCACAATCATGGCAATCAGTATCATGGCCGGAAGGCTGTAGCCCCACGGCCGCACCAGTTTTTTCCAGGTATTTCCGTGTTTTCCGGTAATGCCTTGTTTTCCCGGAAGCCCCTGCTTCCCCTGAACACTTTGCTTCCCTTTCTTCACTTTTTTCTCTTCCCTTCTGTTTGGTGTTCCGGCCGGCCATCACCGGCCGGATACTTCAGGAAAAGCGCAAAGACGCCTTCCTGCTTATTTCATATCCTGGATAGCGGTCAAAGCCTCCTTCTGGTATTTCTCAGCCGCCGTATCCACATCCTCACCGGATTTGTTGACCGCAGCGAGCAGGGATTCCGCAGGCCCCCACATCACGCTCATCTCCGGTATGTTCGGCATGGGCACCGCTTTTTCGGCGCTCTTCTTCATGGCGAGTATCATCTCATTGGACGCCACGTCCGGATCGTCATAGGCCCTGCTGTTAGCCGGCGCACAGTTGAAGCCCTTTGCCAGCGTAACTCCGGCCTCAGTCCCGGCAAGGACCTCCAGTACCTTCTCAACCGCCTCTTTCTTATTTTCAGCCGCATATTTCAGGACACCGATACACTGAACCCCGGAATAGGGAATCATCGGATTGCCATCCGGCAGCGTAAAATCAGTCAGGGCCTTGATTCCCAAATCAATACCCGCTTCTTTGATTCCGGATACCAGCCAGGGCCCGCCTATGATAGCCGCCGCTTTTCCTTCATTAAATAAAGCGGTGACCGTATTGTAATCCCCGTCGGCCTGGAGCATGGCGAATTTCTTATTATAGGTGATGGCATCCTTCGTTTCCTGCGCATTCAGGCCCGGGTTCCCGTCTTTATCGATCACATAGCCGCCAAAGCCGTTGATAAAAGGCGCCACATTATAGGTATTGGAATGCTGGTTCACCAACGCATAGGTCCCGGCCGCCGTATCTGTGTGGGCTTCCATATAATCATAGAGCTCCTCTGTAGTGGAAGGTACCTCACCCTCCCACAGTGCCTTGTTATACATAAACAGCACGGTTTCGTAATATACCGGCATCAGGTACTGCTCTCCCTTGTAGGTTGCGGCCTCTATGGTCATGGGAATCAGATCCGCTTCCTTTTCCGCGCTGATCAAGTTTCCCACCGGCTCCAGGATTCCCATTTCCGCAAAGCTTCCCAGGGAATCATGGGCGAACAAATACATATCGGGGCCGTTCTCCGCATCCGTCCCATACAGCCTGATCTGACTGCTCACATCGCTTTTCTTTTCAAACTTCAGCGTGATATTATCTCCCGCAAGCGCTTCATTCACCACATCCGCAAGCGCATTCATCATCGCTTCATCGTTGTCATGCCATGCGGTGAGGGTGACCGCCCCGCCAGGCTCCTGCTGCCCGGACGCCTCTTCCTGTGAAGGCTCCTCCGTCTGTGCCGAAGCCTCGGTCTGTCCGGCCGCCGTATCTTTTGGCTGCGTATTCTCCGTTCCT